>Ga0116156_10000019_pt1 | contig 153120 bp, 112 predicted proteins | sample AD_UKC045_MetaG_FD_89891 | JGI IMG/M metagenome (GOLD analysis project Ga0116156, IMG submission 89891) | Active sludge microbial communities of municipal wastewater-treating anaerobic digesters from USA - AD_UKC045_MetaG | ecosystem: Engineered > Bioreactor > Anaerobic > Digestate | place...
CCATACAGACCAGTTTAAGCCAAATGTGAATCTTCACAACCCCATTAAAATCAATATCAACCAAGCACAACCAATTTGGATCTACACGTCGACTCGGTCTTGAAAACCGGCGCCTTCGGGCTTAAGCGTTCGAGTCGCTTACCCTCCGCCATCTTCTTATTAAGCAAGCGTTTTACAGGAAATCTGTCTTCCACAGTGTTGTTGTCCTGTGCCCCCTCCGATAGGCTTCCAGAACACGGGGGAGTAGTCCGAGTTGTGTAACGCATCAAGCCTATTCATAATGCTAGCCTCTGGTACAACATGAGGGTTAAACATGGCTGACATAACGAATCAAAATGAAGCTGCCGCCGAAACCGCCCACACGGAAAACAACCAACAAGACAATGGGAGTCAAGTACGAATCTGGCCCGCGGTGCTTATTGTACTGGTGTATGCTGCCGTAGCCTACGGGTTCTCTCTGCTCTCTTCAACGGCGGTACAAAGCGTGATAGGACTTGCCGGGGTGCCGCTGGTGGCGCTGGTGCTGCTGATCATATGGTGGTTTGCGGCTAGCCGGGTTCCGATGCGGGATCGGATGGCGGGCCTTGTGGTGTTTGTTGCCGCGCAGGCCGTAGTCGTGCTTTCGCAGAAGGCCAACGGGCCGATACTGCTGGCATATTCCATTCCTGCCATGATGACCGGCGCGGTGGCGGTTCTCACCATCACTTTCTGGCTTCGGTGGACTGCGCGGCGTTGGGCCGTGGTCTTTTACATACTGATCTGCACGGGAGTGTTTATCGCGATGCGGGTGGATACGGTCGGAGGCGATCTTGCCCCCTACGTGTCCTGGCGCTGGAACGCCAATGCGGGTGAGTCAGCGAAAACGCTCCCCATACCGGATGTGCATAACACCGCCGCTTTACCGGAACGGCCGGGACCGGGCGATTGGCCGGGATTCCGTGGCCCCCACCGCGACAGCCATGTGGTTGGCGTGAAATTTTCCACGGATTGGAGCACCCCGCCGAAGGAATTGTGGCGGATGAAAATTGGGGAGGGTTGGTCGTCATTCGCCGCAATGGGCGACTACATTTTCACGCAGGAACAACGCGGCAACAAGGAATTGGTGACCTGTTACCTCGCTACGACTGGCGAAATGGTCTGGGTAAACAGTGTTGATGCAAGCCGTGAAGATACCATGGGCGAGGGACCCCGTGCCACCCCCACATTTGATCAGGGGAAGCTATTCACCCAAGGGGCGACAGGAATTATTCAGTGTCTCGATGCCGCCACGGGAAATACGGTCTGGAAACGGGATTTAACCAAGGACACAGAGATGAAAGTGCCCACCTGGGGATTTTCAAGTTCTCCGCTGGTAACGGGTGATCTCGCCATCACATTCTCCGGGAAGGGGGATGGCAAAAGTGCGATTGCCTACCACCGCCTGACCGGTGAGGTCGTGTGGCGCGCGGGCCACGGATCTCCGGTATACAGTTCCCCGCACTTTGCCGTGCTGGATGGCATTCCCCAGATATTGATGACAAGTGATTTTGGCATTGAGTCGTTTGTGCCTGAGACCGGCGCTTCTCTTTGGGAACATCCGTGGAAGATCAAAACTACCCCGCGTTGCGTTCAGCCGCTGCTTGTATCAAATGAATTGGTTATGGTGGGCACGACGTTTTCTTTGGGATCGCGGCTGTTGCGCATCCAGAAAAAGGACGCTTCCTGGGACATCCAGGGTGAGTGGACCACCAAGAAATTCCGGCCGTATTTCAACGACTCCGTGTTGCACAAGGGATATTGTTACGGATTCGACGGAGACCGGTTTGCCTGTATTGACATCAAGACGGGCGATCGCAAATGGGACGGGAACCGCTATGGCGGGCAGGTGTTGCTTCTGGACGACATGGATACACTGCTGGTGTTGAGCGAAGCGGGGGAAGTGGTTCTGATTCAGGCAATCCCTGACCGATTCAACGAGATGGCGCGATTTAAGGCCATTTCCGGCAAGACGTGGAATCACCCCGTGGTGGCGCACGGAAAACTGTTCGTCAGAAATGCCGAAGAAGCCGTGTGCTATGAATTGCCTGTGAGCACTACTTCGCCTTGACATCGTAGGCGATGAGGGCGTCGCCGTGGCGGAGATAGAGGCATCCGTTGGCAATCGTGGGATGCGCCCAGTGCTGATCAGTGCCTTCAGTTACAGTAAACTTGCCCGTACGTTCGAATCCGGTCGGCACGGCCTTGATAAGACTGACAATGCCGGATTTCGGGCCTTCATATACATAAAGCATGCCATCGGCATAGACGGTCATGCCTTCGCGCACCTCTCTCGTGCTCCACATGAGTTTTCCCGTGGCCATTTCCAGGCAGACTAACTTCCCGCCGCTTTTATTTCCCGTCCCATAAAGGTAGCCATCCACCAGCACCACGCCATAGTGGATGCAGTCCAGGTTGGTGTCGGTCCATTTGGAGGTAATGGACGAACCATCCGAGGAAAGTTCAAGCGCTCCGCCGCCCACGCCGTCGCCCCCCGTGTAATACAGCAGCCCGTCTTTGTACAACGGAGTCACCGCATGAATGTTCCATGGCGTTTTTTGTTCGTAGGTCCAAAGCAACTGGCCGTTTTCCGCGTCCGCGCCGACCACATAACTGCCGGTGAATGAGGTGAGGATGCGCCGGCCATTATGGTTGATGATTGTTGCGGAGCAATAGGCGGTTCTGTCCGACAGCCCCTTGGTCGTCCAGATGGTTTTGCCTGTCATTTTTTCCAGCGCGGCAAAGACCGCACTACCACTGCCGGGCGTGCAGATGACGCGGTCGCCATCCACCAGGACCGATTCGGCGAGATTCCACATGGAATTTTTCGCGCCGAATTGTTCCAGGATGTTCACTTCCCATTTTTTTTCGCCCTTGGTCAAATCAATGCAATAGACCACTCCGAGGCCGGAAACGAAATAGGCGAGATCTCCGTCAATCGTTGGGGTAGAACGTGTGCCGGGCGCTTCTTTGTTTAGGGTTTCTTTTCCGAAGAGGAGTTTGCGTTGAATTTCACCCTTGTCATTCAATTCAAAAAGATAACCATCGTCCGCGTTCAGCATACCCGTCACGTAGATCTTTCCCTGCACCATGGATGCTGAGGAGAATCCCCTGCCAATCCCTTTTGCGACCCATACTACCGTGGGACCATTTTCCGGCCACCCGTTCAGCAGTCCTTGTTCGTTAAAAATTCCGTCGCGGTTGGGTCCACGGAATTGTGGCGAGTCCCCGGCATAGGCCATGCTAATAAGGAATGCGAAGGTTGCCACTGCGGCAGTCATGCATGTCATTTTCATCTTCATGCCTTTCTTTTTCGACCATGCCCGGATTCAAGGGGTGCTTATTGTAAAGGGGACATTTGTTAGTCTTCAAAACTTACTTCATCCGGGCAATATTGGTGCGCACGGCGCAAGCTGCTGGAATGATGAGGTGTCCGTGGCGAAGTTGCGTTGTCCTTACTTCTTTCCGATGCAATAGAGGTGCGTGGGCGTCCGAAGGAAGAGATTGCTTCCCGAAACCGCGAACGAGGACAAGGTTTTGCCCTCGCTGGGCAGGGTATTGGTGGCAATCACTTTGTATGCCGGGCCTGCCGCCAGCACGGTGGTGACGGCCTCTTCGTTTGTGATGTACAGTTTGCCGTCGGCCAGCAGGGGCGAGGCGCTTACGATTCCCGGGGCAGTGTGTTCAGAGCCCCAGATCACTTCACCGGTCTTGGCGTTAAGGCACGTGACCACGCCCTGATCGCCCACCATATAGAAATAGACGCCATCGCACGCGGGCGTGGGCACATCGGGAGCATAGGCTTTGTCCCAGGTCCAGGCGATATGGGTGGCGGTGCAATCCCCCGTGCCGCCGGCACGATACGCGACCACGGGTTTCTTGCAGGCGGCAACATAAATCATCCCGTCCACCGCTACCGGCGAAACGACAAACCGGTTGCGGTCAAATTTCCTTGGATTCAATCCGCCGCCCCGCCAGATCTCCTTTCCAGTGTCGGGGTCATGCCCCGTGACGTAATCCCCGCCGGAGATGATGATCTGGGTTTTGTCTTCATACTGCAGCAGCGTGGGCGTGGTATAGGCGTCCGGAGATTCGAGGACCGCGTCCGTCGGACGTTCGACCCGCCAGAGCACATTGCCGGTCAGCGTGTCACAGGCCATGACATACGACGGGTCTTTGGTGGTATACCCCTGGATCACTTCAAGGATGAGCCGGTCCTTATACAACAAGGGGGAAGAGGCATAGCCGAAATTTATCCCGAAATTTCCATACTCCTTCTGGAGATTTTTCGTCCAGACGGCTTCCCCGTCCATCGTCAATGCAGTCACAGTGCCGTTACCGGTAACGGCCCAGACATGTGTGCCGTCCGTGACTGGTGACGGAGATGAATTGTTCCCTTTTAAATTGAGCTTGTTGCCGGTGTCGAGTTCGCGCTCCCAAAGGATTTTTCCGTCCGGTTTGGAAATGCACAGCAGGAGAATGCCGGGACCGCCCGCCGCTTTTTCTTTGGAATCGGCGGATGAATTCGCATCCACTTTCGACGGAGACATTAAGAAGATCCGGCCGCCCCAGATAATGGGGGTGCTCCCGCTCCAGGAAGGCAATTCCGTCTTCCAGAGGATGTTTTCCGTTTCACTCCAGGTATCGGGCAGTCCCGTGGCGGTGCAGGTGCCGTTCAGAGTAGGCCCGCGCCACTGCGGCCAGTTTTCATCCGCGTGCACATAAATGTTTAAGAACAGTAAACATATCCCCAAGAGTCCATACAAACTGCGCGCCGTCATTCCATATACTCCAAAACTTTACCCATGGTCACCTTAGGTTGCCGATTGCGTCTTGCGGCAATTCATAAAATAACATGCGGGAGGGCGAGGCTCCTGCCGAGCCGTAAGACAAACCATCCAAACCACATGTTCAACGTCCCTGATCCTGATCTTTTTTGACGGCTCGGCGGGAGCCTCGCCCTCCCGCATGCAAACTTTCCACACCGTCCGCAATCCAGGCTGCAACCATACTATAGTGCAGATCTCGACACGGCAAGAGCAAACTTGGCCCGCATTCATACAGAAAATCATTCTTCGCGCAGATAGGGTGTTGGATTCTGCGGAAGACCCACAAGCACCATGACGGATATGCTGACAAGGTTGGAAATCACTATTACCGCAAAAAGAACGGCTTGAACCAGCGGTGAGACGGTGGTCTGGGAAAGCAATATCAGCGGCAGGATGGCGGCGGCGGCGGCAAGGGCGCCCAACAGCATTCCGGCGAGGACAAGCGCACCGTGTTCCGCCAACAAGATTTTTAAGAGGATGCTCCGCTCATAGCCCAGCGCGTGGAGAAGCGCAATTTCACTGCGCCGCTCAAACACATTGCGCAGGACCACGATCCCGGTTCCCCCCGCGCCGAGGATAAGACCGAATCCGCCCAGCAGGAGAAACATGGAGAGGTACGTTTGTTCTACGGCATAGAACTCATGCAGGCGGCTGACCGCAGGCGCCGCCTGCATTCCGAATCGTTCAAGATCCCTGTTTAGCCGCTCTGCCGTCTCTTGCGCCTTGTTAGCAGGAGTATCGATCAAAAATGTGCGGAAACCAGCCTCAGAAGGAAAGAGGCGGGTAAAGGCATCTTCTGAAATCAGGAGCGAACCCTGAAAGACCGACAGACGCATGGGAAGTTTGCCCACCAGCTTTACTGTAAACTTCTTGCCGGATTCGTCATGGTAGGGCAGCACGTCTCCATCCGCAACACCTGTCTTCTTCTTCAGCCCCCACATTGCGGTGTCACTGTCGCCGGCCAATGCGGGTACCACTCCCTCTTGAAGAGGTTGTTGCAGCAGTTTCCATAGGGTGTCTTCACCAGGCTGCGGAACAAATGCGCCCAGGCGTGAAAGCTGGTGCGGGTCCACGCCGTAGAGCCGGGGCGCCAGCGCATGGTTCAGATTCAGGCAGCCGGCATCATCGCCATCTCGAACCCTCAGTGGCACCGCCTTGGTTCCGAGGGTTTTAAGAAGATCTTCGGGGGTGCCCATCAGGGGCGCGGTGGTTTCAGCGAAGATTCCAAAACCGCCCGTGCCGGCACTGCGCTCGGTTGCGTGCAACGCCACGTTTTCCTGCATGGCCGATACGGCAAACACAAGGAAGCACCCGCATGCGGTCAGCCCGGCAACACTCAGGCTGCGCCCGCGGCGGCGTGCAAGATTCGAAAGGATCATTTTCCATAGGGAGGGATGCCGGTACGTCGGACGGCGTGCAAGATATCCCAAAAAGCTGGCGTAGTAGCCGAGTTCCGCCAACAGGAGAAATGTGCCCACGGAAAAGAAGGGCTCGACCATCGATTCCGGTTTTGTCTTCCATACATACACAATGGTGGCCGCTGCACAAAACAGGGCAATGGTGGATAGCAGGAAAATCCATATGCGCCTGTGCCGCGCCGGATGGATAGTGGCCGTTGCGAAGTCCGTGGTCAGGAGCTGATGGGGCGAAAGGCGCGTGCCGCGCCAGATTCCGGCCAGTACGACGAGCAGGACAAACAGTGTGGCGGCGAAGATTCCTATTAAAAGGGTGGATGCTTTTATATGAAAACCAATGGCAGTTCCGGCAACGGCAGCCGGCCAAAGAAACGCGATGGCCGCCAATAAGAGCCGCGCATAGGCTATTCCGGCGAATGCGCCCAACAACGCACCCACTATGGCGGTCGGACACGCCTCAAGGAAAAACAGGGCGCGAACGCGGTTCCGGGAATATCCAAGCGCAAGCAGAATGCCCATTTCCTGCGTGCGCTGTTGCAGGCCGAAGACGTATAGAAGTCCCAGCAGCACCAGCGCGGCCACGATCAGAAAAAAGCTCATCCCGACAAACAGTCCGCCGAAATCGATGGCTTGGTTTACTGCATCCAGCGCCATCTTCCCTACCGGAAGAAATTGTAGGCCTTCCTTTTCAGGAGCGATCTCCTTGCGGAGCGTTTGACGCACTTCTGATTCGCTCATCGATGCCGGAAATCGCACGGCGGTTACGTCACCAAAACGATTGCCCCACATCTCCTGGCCCGCTTTGAGCGTGGTAAACAGCTTTGGGGTTTGGCCATACTGTTTCCAGTACAACTCATTGGCGGGATCAGCAAGACGCGCTTCGTCCATGGGCATGCCGATGCGCCAATCCGTGCAACTCTCCACCTGACTCAGGCCGGGGAAAAGCGGCGCAAGCTCTCGTTCAATATTTAATGCTTCTGTGGTAAGCACCACACCATGAACTTTGAACGAACGGCTTCGTTCCACGAACGTATTGTCCGGAAGCAATTGAAGATAGGCCATATCTACGGTATCGCCCCCCGTTGCCAGAAGCTGAGCCGCCAGCCACATATTGATCTCAACTTCGTCGTCCTTCAAAATTGAGTCAAAGGCACCTGCCTCTACAAAAGAATAGGGCGTCATGCGATCGCCTTTTGAAATTGAGTTGACGAGATAGGTCAGTGTTGAAATTGAACCGGGGATGGTTTGGGTTGCGCGCAGCACTTCTTCGTCAATGAAAATACGCGAAGATTCGAGCTGGACAAAATCCAAGGAACTCGTTCTCAGGCGCAACCCAAGATCTTCCAGATCCCACGATTGGGCCAATACATGATGAAGATCCTTTTGGGGAACGCCGCCATTCACTACCATCAGATTGGCTAGACCTGCCTTTTCTGTTTCTTCCTGCAGCCAGGTGAAATTGACAAAAACATTGAAAGGGGTGGTTTGATTCGTTGCAAGACTGAACCGGCCCAACTGAGCATCAGAAAGCACCCCTTTTACCGTAACCAGGCTGCTGACGGTCTGTTCCTGCTCGCGCGAGGAAAGCGGAGCGTCCAGCGGCATCGTTCCAGGCTTTGTTATGCGAAGAAGGAGATCATCGCCCGGCTTTATGCCCAGTGCGGAAGCTGTTTTTTCATTGATGGCGGCCTCCTGCGGTCCCAGATCGACCTTAAACGAAGTTTCTTCCGCAAACGCCCAGAAATCCGCCTTCACGCCAATCACTTGAACATTGTTAAGCTGGTTTCCCGCTTGTTTGCGGTCCGGTGGCAGTGACGCCATGCCTTTCAGCGATAAGAGGGCTGAGGCTCGAATGCGCGGATCTTTTTCCTGCAGTCGTTGCGCGAGGGCGTGTCCGAAAAAACGGTTTCGCCACTCCATGGCGTACTGGATGTGCCCGAGGCGTGCCGAGGCAATCGCGCGCAGCGAATAATCGACGGAATCCCCCACCAGCAGCGCACCGGTCAGTATGCCGCACGCGAGCACGGCGCCCAGGAGCAGCCCTGCGTGCAAGCGCCGGTGATACGTCAGACCGCGCGTAATCAGGCGAACAAACGACATAATATTATTCTCTCGGCACAAGCGTGCCGCCGCGGATTTCCAACATCCGTTCCATGCGCCCCGCAACGGACTGCGAATGGGTTACCACCACTAAAGCCATGCCTTCTTCCCGATTCAGGTGCAGCAGCATGTCCACCAGTTCTTCCGCGCTTTCCTGATTCAGGGAGCCGGTGGGTTCATCGGCCAGCAGGAGGCTGGGGCGGTTGATCAGCGCGCGCGCGACCGCCACCCGTTGCCGTTCGCCCCCCGAAAGCTGCCCGGGGCGGTGATCGAGCCGGTCCTTGAGCCCGACACATTCCAGAAGATACGCGGCACGTTGCTGGAACCCGTCCGTTTCACGAACGAGCAACGCAGGCACCAGCACATTTTCAAGAACGGTGCATTGCGGCAATAAGTGATGCAATTGAAACACAAATCCGATTTCACGGTTGCGCAACGCCGCAAGTCCGGCAGGAGACTGTTTCGATACATCCTGACCCTTGAACAGGATTTGACCAGAGCTGGGTTCATCCAGCGTCCCCATAAGATTAAGCAATGTGCTCTTGCCGCAGCCGGAAGGGCCGACAATGGCAAGGCGCTCCCCGGAATTGACGGAGAGCGAAATATCGTGAAGCACCTTCACCGGCTCAGGCGTTCCGGGATAGTCTTTGAAGACTCCCTTCAATACGATAACCGGATCTTCGCTGTTCATGGCTGTGCGGCTCCTTCCTGTTCCGGCGCCGGGCCGAAGGCGGCCACGGTTCCATCTTCGCTTCCCGCCAGGATCAATCCCTGGGTTACGGCGGGCGAGGTTATTTCATCGCTCACCTTGAACGACCACACTTTGGAACCATCCGTTAATTTTAACATAAATAGTTCGCCATCAGCGCCAAGAATCACCTTGTCCCCGGCAATTACCGCGGAGGTCGGATACCCCTTTGTGTCAAACTGCCAGCGTATTTTTCCCGTCGTGCGATCCATCGCAAAAACAGTTCCGTCGTTGTGGGATACCACTGCCAATTCTTTTGTTATGGCGGGTGTTGAGAAAGCCTCTGTATCATTGTCGGTATTGGTCCACAACACCGCGCCGGTCTGAAGATCAGCCTGAAGCACTTTACCGCTGCGGCTTCCTGAAATAATCCATTTCCCGTCGAGCGCCACGCCTCCCGCCACCTGAGAGTCCTGACCGACTTCGATGTTCCTCAACCGCTTTCCTGTATCCGGTGAAAACACATGCAGCGCGGCGGCACAGCTCCCAAAGACCACTGCTTCCACGGACACCGACGGCGATCCATCGCAGCGCTCAATCGCCTCGGATTTCCACAGGATGTGCCCGGACGCTGCTTCCAGACAGTGGAGTTCGCCGCTTGCCCGGCTCAGCACATACACACGGCCGTGCAGATAGTTCGCGGATCCGTATACGGGCCCCTCAATCTGCGCCTGCCATTTGTCCTTTCCGGTAGCAGCCTCGAACGCATACAACACACCCCGCATGCTTCCCGTCAGCACGAGGCCATCAAAACAGGCGATAGGCGCATCGAGACGTTCCCGCACTGGAACATCATTCTGTTTTTCACCGGTAAACAATTCGCGGGACCATATTTTCTGCCCGTTGAGATCCGTAGCGATCACTTCCCCGCGCGCTGTGGTAAAAAACACGTTCTGATTATAAATGACAGGGGTTTGACGGACCGGGGCTCCCGCCTTAAAGCGCCACAGCGGTGCAAGAACATCCGGAAATGTATCCGGAATCACACCGCGAAGCGTGTTGTCGCCATGATAGGTGTTCCAGTCGCTTTTACGGGGAGGTGGTGGAGGTTCGCTTTTTGTGATGGCAGGAAGTTGTTGTGCGGTACGGGGAAGCAGAAAAACATAACAGGCCGCTCCAGCTACTCCGATAAGGAGCAGGAAGAACAGGAGAACCACTATCAACCTATAACGTTTCATTTCCCGGCCTGTGCAATCACCAGTTCATATATTCTGGTCATTTCCCGCGCCACGCGATCGACGTTAAATTGTCCGCGTACGGCATTCCGTCCGTTTTGCCCCAGCGCGCGCGCCTTTTCTGGGTCGCACAACAGGGAGCGCAGTGCATCGGCCAACCCATGGGGGTCTTCTTGATCATACAACACGCCGCCGCCTGTTGCCTGGATAATTTCAGGGTAAGCGCCGACATTCGGCTGAACGACCGGCACGCCCTGCGCCATTGCATCGATAAGTTGAATGCCGAACGCTTCTCCGTGGGGCGCGGGTGTGGAAAGAACGGAAATAGATCGTAAAAAGTCCCTTCGTTGCGCGCTGTGAAAATCAGATACAAAATCCACATCCTGCTCAAAACCATGATTCCGGAGTTTATCGTGGACGGCATGGAGAAACGGCTGGTCCATGTGCGTGCTGCCGCCTGTCGCCCGCAAGCGGAGATTTTTTAGCGCATCCTCCTGCTTGAGCTGAATAAACGCTTCGATGAGCGCGCCAAATCCCTGTTCCACGTTCAAGCGGGTCAGATAACCGATTGTGGGTGGATCGAACACAAGATCCGCAGCGGGCTCTTCATTCACTTCGACACCGGGATATATCACGCGGATCTGATCCGCTGGAATGTGCATGCGAATGCGCATTCGATCCGCATACCAGTAACTGGTGGAGATAAAGGCATCCACATATCGAGCATTGTCCACCATGGCATTCCAGCATCGCTCCTTCCAGGGAGACGGCATGGCTTCCACCCACGGCTCTTCATCCTGAAGGGTGCATACAACAGGAACTTTCAGAACGTGTTTAATCTCCACCGCCAACCCAAGAAGCAGCGCATTCGAAAGGTGAACAACATCCGGCTTCTCGTGATGAACAAGCCATGTGATGAGACGGTCGAATTCCTTTTGTTGATACCCGTGCCGTCCTTCGAGCATCGACAGCGTCATGGGGCCAAGCTGCGCGGCATTCGTCGAGCCTTCCTGCGCCGCGGCCAATTTGAGTATCAACGGTGTATCGAAAAGCCAATCGAGCCACCGGGGCGTTTTTCGAAACAGGGAGAAACGTTGTTGTAAATAAACGTTGATGCCGCCGAAAAATACCGGGATCGAGTGATCCAATATATTGTTGCTGTCGAGAGGCGGCAGGTACAACGGCAGCAGGACCGCTTCCTGTCCCTCACGCTGCAGCGCGCGCACCAATGTGTAGTCGCGCAGGCAATTCTGGCAATAAAACGTGCCGCCGCTGCCGGGGACAAGCTGGCAGATTCTCATTGTGTTTCTTCCTCGTTTCGTAGCGATAATGCGCCCGTCGGACAGGCCCGCACGCACTCCAGCGCCGATTTTCCCAGGCCGCGCGCCAGTGCTTCTCCAAACGGTACGCACACACGGCTGTCTATGCCGCGTCCTTCGAAGGTTACCCCAAGTTCTTCGCCTGCATTCCGGGTAATTTCAATGCAAATCCCGCATTTGATGCATTTTCCCGGTTCAAACAGAACTTCGCCTCCGCACTGGATGGGGTTCACCGGGGTCCGGGCCATGGTCCGCTTTAACCGCGGACCAAGTCCATATTCTTCCGCATATTGCCGGAGTTTGCACGAGATCGGCTTCAGGCAATCGCAATGCAGGCACCGTACAGCCTCGTCATGGAGCGATTCAGGCGTTGAATCGATCTTGTTCAATCGTTCCACGGCATAGGAATCTTTTTCCTCTGCGTGAAGGCGTCCGATCTGCGAGTTAAATGGTTGTGGTATGGCGTTCTGCGGCAAACCGCGAAGAAATGCATCCACGCGCCGTGCTGCCGCTTTGCCGTGCCCCACTGCCCGCACGAGCATGGTGTCTTCCTGGGCCGTAAACACTTTCTCACTTGGAGAAACATGAAGCGCACACGCCACGATGAGAGCGTCTGACTCTTGCTCTACTTTTTCGAGAGGAAGATCCACGCCCACTTCACAGTTCAACACAAAATCCACGCCTAAATCACGAACGGAGGCAATTTCAGCCTCCAAAATCTCCGGAGGCAGTTTTTCCGGAGGGAGCGTACGGAGGGCAGGGCACGCTACAGCAGCTTTTTCATAGACCCGGCAGGCATGCCCTGCTACGAGGCACATCCATGCTGCAGAAAGCCCTGCAATGCCAGAACCGATAACCGCAACCGTCTTGTCGGTTTTGGGTAAACATTCGATGGAAAGGGCAGGATTATTCAGATATTTTTCAGATATTTCGCCATGCAGGCGGCGAATGGTTATCGGTGTATCATACGAACCGCGCCGGCACGTTTTTTCACACGGCGCGGTGCAGAGACGCCCAAGAGTCGCGGGGAAAATCAGATCGCGCTTCGCAATATGCGCTGCAGCATCCAGATCGCCCGCTGCAATGTATCGGAGCATGCGTGGAATGTTAAGGGCCGCCGGACAAATGCTCGAACACGGCCCTTCGCAATCGCCCACATGTTCGTTCAGTAAAAGGCGGAGGATTTCCCGGCGCGCCTCGCACACGGCTTCCCCGTGGGTGTCAATGTGCATTCCGTTGAGGGCTTTGGTGGAGCATGCAGGGAACATGCGCCCGCTGGTGAGGTCTTTGACCACGCAGACCATGCATGAGGTCATCGCGCCTGTTTGTTTCAGGTAGCACAGGGTTGGAATCTCCACCCCGGCCTGCTGCGCCGCGTCAAGGACGGTTGCTCCCTCCCCCGCTTCAATTTCCGTAGTATTTATTTTCAGGTGCGCCATCAGTCCACCTTCACCGCATGTACGGGGCACACATCCAGGCATACGCCGCACCGCACGCATTTTTCCAAATCAATTTTGTGCACTTCATACGGCGTCATGCGTATCGCCTCCGACGGGCAATGCTGAGCGCATTTCGTACAGCCGATACAGTCGTCGGTAATGGAATAAGTAAGGAAGGCCTTGCACTTGTGCGCGAGGCACCGGCCCTCGACATGCGCCTCGAATTCCTCGCGGAAATACGCCAATGCGGTGAGCACGGGGTTCGGGGCGGTGTGGCCAAGCCCGCAGAGGCTGTGCTCTTTCACCACTTTGGACAGGGTTTCGAGGCATTCCAGATCTTCCTTTGTGCCCGAACCTTCGCAAAGCCGGTTCAATATTTCAAGCATCTCGTTGGCGCCCACGCGGCACGGCGTGCATTTACCGCAGGATTCCGTTTGCGTGAACGCAAGGAAATACCGGGTGATTTCGACCATGCAATCAGTGTTATCCAAAACCACCAGCCCGCCGGAGCCCATCATGGATCCCGCGCTGGTCAACGCTTCGTAATCCACCGGCAGGTGCGCCAGCCGCGCAGGAATGCAACCTCCCGAAGGTCCGCCCACCTGTACCGCTTTCAACGTCCGGCCCGGCAACACGCCGCCGCCGATATCTTCCACGATCTGTTGCACCGTCGTGCCCATCGGAACTTCGATCAATCCCCCGCGCTGCACTTTTCCAGCCAATGCGAACACTTTGGTGCCTTTGCTGCTTTCAGTACCCATGCGCGCAAAGGCATCGGCGCCGTTTCGGATAATCCAGGGGACCATCGCAAGGGTTTCGACGTTGTTTATCAAAGTTGGGCAACCGAATAACCCCTGATGCGCCGGGTACGGCGGCCGGGGCCTGGGCATGGGCCTGCGGCCTTCGAGTGAGGCGATCAACGACGTTTCTTCGCCGCACACAAACGCGCCCGCACCTTCATGCACGTGTGCGTTGAAAGCGTGAGAGCTGCCCATCACCCGTTCGCCCAATAGCCCCGCCTTCTCGCAAATGGCGAGGGCCGCACGAATGCGGGCCACGGCCAGCGGATATTCCGCACGGATGTAATAAATACCTTTATGCGCTCCCACGGCCACTGAGGCAATGATCATTCCTTCGATAACGCGGTAGGGGTACGATTCCAGGATCATGCGATCCATGAATGCGCCCGGATCGCCTTCATCGCCATTGCAGATGAGATATTTGGTTTCACCCGCTGCCTGGCCCACTTCATGCCATTTCCGGGCCGTAGGAAATCCCGCACCACCCCGCCCCCGGAGCCCGCTGTTTCTGATTTCCTCGATAATGGCTTCAGGGCTCAACGGTTCGATGGAAGTGTCCGGTATCGCCTTTTCACAAGCGCATGAAATCGTTTCCCCTTCCGGCAAACACCGCTTCAGCGCCAGGAAACCGCCCGAGCGGCAATATTCTTCCAAATCACCCGGATCATTCTGACCATAATGTTCCGTGGCGATGCGTTCCTGCTTCTGAAGGAACGTGGACATGGGCGCTTGTGCAGGATCAAGCACATAACGGTCCACAGGATCACGCGCTTCATCGGAATATAAGCGCTCCAGCCAGCGTATCGTTCTGGCGCGCACTTTTGAGGCGGTTTTGTGCGGCGGGAAGTGATTCAGAACGATGGAGAGCATGTCTTCCGGCTTGACCTTCGCGTACATGCGCGGGGCCTGTCCCGGCACAACAATTTCCACCATCGGCACCTGGTGGCACATACCGACACAGCTCACGCGTTTGATGCGAACGCCGAGATCAAACGCGGTGATCACCTCTTCAATCGCCTCGCGGATGTCCTCGCTGCCGCCTGCTACGCAACAGGAATCCAAATTGATGCGAATCTCCGCTTCCGCGGCGGGCGCGTTCCAGCCTTCCGCATGAACCGCATGTTTCGGTTTTGCCGTATGCGCCAGGAACTCCTCCAGCATGCGCGGAACCGTTTCCGTATTCACATGGCCGTAGGTAACTTCGTCTATCTGAACCGCCGGCGCCAAGGTGCAACATCCCAGGCACCGAACTTTTTTTACCGTGAACACGCCGTTCTTGTCCGTGTCTTCGTGTTCCCCAAGCTCCAGATTCTCAACAATGGCATCGTAAATATCAGGAGCGCCTTTCAAATGACACGCCGTGCCGTCACACACGCAAATCGTGTGTTCTCCCGCGGGTGTGCGCCGAAACAAGGGAAAGAACGACACCACGCTTTCCACGGTGGCCGGGGTGACGTCGGAGATTGAACAGACCCGGCGCAATGCCTCATCCGGAAGATAGCGAAACTGTTTTTGCAGCGCCTGAAGAATGGGAATAACGGCGTCCTGACCCCGGCCATACCGCGCCACGATCTGATCGACGTATTCGAGTTTGACCTCAGGAAGCATGGGACAATCCTAATTGGAAATGCACATCAGGTTTTTTACGGTGCGGACGTAAATCCGCCCGTCCAGGAAAGCTGGAGTGGCAAGCACTTCGTCGCCCAGGCTCGCTTTCGCCATCTGGGTATACGGCACCCCCGCTTTGAACACGAAGGCGGTGCCTTTTTTATCCACCACATAAATGAGATCGCCCACTAGAATGGGCGAGACATAAAATCCATCGTCAAATTCCTGAACCCAGCCCTCCGAGCCGTCTGCACTGTTCAGACAGATGATTTCGCCCCGTGAAGTGGCCATAAAGAAAAACTTGTCCGCACACACCGGGCTGGAAACATCGGGCAGGCTCTGATCCCACTGCCAGGCGATTTCCGGTTTGGGCGTTTTCTCGTCGGCGTTGAATTTTATCGCTGTGGACGTGGCGTTGTCATTGGCCACAAAGAACATCCCGCCGCCATACGCCGGACTCGGCGCCACCTCGCCGTCCAGGCATTTTAATTGCCACACCAGCGTGCCCTTCAGCGGATCATAGGCGTCCACATTCTTCTCGGAATTCAATACAAGTTCCATGCCGAATTTGGTGGGAACGCACGCGGGAGATGCCCATGAAATCTTTTCGCGGTTCACCACCCATGCCTCCTTCCCGTCGGCGATATCGAGCGCGAAGAGTTTTCCGTTTTTCCGCTGGTCATATTGCACGAATAAAAGATTCTGATAGGCAATCAGCGAAGAAGAGTGCCCGTAATGATTGTCCGGCACACCCAGGTTTTTCCCCCACTTCAGAGTTCCCGCTGCATCGTAGCAGACCAGGTCGCCGTTCGCGAACAACGCCATCACGCGGTCGCCCTGCACTGCCAGGGTGGACGCGGCGAATCCGGTTTCTTCGCCCACATCCGGCGGTGTATCCGGGGTTCCGGGCATCTTGTCCAGCGCATGACTCCATTGCAATTGACCCGTTTCCGTGTCGAAGCAATAGACTTCCCGTTTCTCCGCAGTGGCGCCGCTGAGAAAGATGCGTTTGTCCCACACCACGGGTGAATTCGCGCCCGGCAAGGGGATGTCGGTTTTCCATTTGATATTTTTGCCGCTCTCTACGTCCCATTCGGTGGGAGCCGTGGTGTAGAAAGCGACGCCATAGCCCCCTGGACCGCGAAACGAGGGCCAGTTCTTTTGCATGGTTTCCCAGTCGGGATAAGAAATGGCGGATTCAGCAGCGGGCGCCGAGGGGACGTCCCCGGGGGGCGGCAGATCGAGCGGCGTAAGATAGGCCGCCAGCAGGGCCACAATCACCCAAACCATTCCCACGAAAGCCACGATTTCTTTGGCGTGCGTACGCGACAGCCAATAGCTCTCCCCGGCAGGCGGTCCTTCCGGGTTGGGCAGGCGCGGGTTGTATTTCATCGCTGTGCGAATCGCCATCACCAGCACAATCACGCCGCCCAGGAGGAGATACCCCCCCATTTTCAAATGCGCCTGGCTGGTGAAAAAAGCCTTGCGCGCCAGCAGGTCCATGAGCCTGACCTGCGCCACGAGTTTTTCATCCGCATCCGGCGCCGCCGCCAACTGCTGGCGCAATGCCAAAAGCTGTGGATTGTCCAACGGGCTGATGGCCGTCACCTGAAGGTAATTGGCGACAAGCAATACGGACACGGTGAGCGAGAACAAACCGGAAATCACGGCCACGCTCACCGCGGACTTCCAAATCAGTTCGCTTACGGTAAAACGGCGTTTATTGTTCTTTTTCTTGGGCATTGTTGCTTTCAACCGGACAATACGCGAAACAGCGCGCACAACTGAGACACTCGCCTCGATCGATTTCGTAGTCTTTACTTTTGCGAATGGTGGACAGGCGGATCAGCTTACCACACACCACCAATCCCATGAAACCGCCGAAACAGGCCGATGCATACTTGAATCGTTCTTTCAAGGCATTCGCCTCGGCATACAACTCTGCGGACGATTGTTTTCCCGCGCGGAAGGCGTCGAGATCCAGGGAAGGCTCCGTCAAACGGCCCTGTTCCGCCTCCGTAACATGTTCCGCCAGCCAAACGGTCGGATGGAGCCGGGCGAGAATTTCATGTGATACAAATCCCGCTCCTGCGGCAACGACTACAATCAATGGTGCGATCAACAGAAGGCGTCCGAAACGCTTTGCTCCAGTGAGGCGATCCACCGGCCGATCTTCCGGAGTAGGAACCACGATCGCACCGTAGGGGCAGGATGATTCGCACAAACGGCACTGAATGCATTCCGCGGGGGTGATGGTGCAATGCCATTTGGAAAAGCGCGACGCCCACCGCAGCAAAACTCCATACGGGCATAAAAAACGGCAATAAGGCCGTGCAATGAATACACCGGTCAGCAGCAGAATGCCGCCCGCAAGAAACATATTGAAACTCGCCCCCTGACGGAAGAATCCCACAAAGGGATCGTACCGGCAGATGAGAAATCCCGCCCCCATGTAAATGGACAACACCGTTATGCCGAGATACGCATAGGAGAAAAGCCCGAGCATGCTTTGAACAGGATAGGAAAGCTGAACGGGATACACCGCGCACATTTCCTGAATGGCCCCCAGCGGACAGACCGCTGCGCAAAATACCCGCCCGAAATACAACGCAAACACCAGCGGAATCAGAAAGAACAAGGACACGATCAACGGGACGGCAAAATCCGGTAGTAGAAACGCCGCAAGAACATTCTGCAAAGAACCTACGGCGCAGACGCACCCTTTGCGGTAGAATCCGAAATACCACACGGAAAACAACGCAATCATAAAGACCATACGGCGAGAGCGCAGCTTGAGTACGGACCATGCCGTGAGCGCCAATCCAGCCAGAAGTAAGGTTACATCCACCACGGGAGACGTCTTGCTCACCGGGGGAAGATTCATCTGCGGGTGCGTATAGCCCGATTCGAATTCGGGCATGGGGAAACGGAACTCTGAAAAGGCTTGCGCGGTCCACAAGCACAACAACAACGCGGCTACGGCAACAGGTTTACGGTTCATTTCCGTTCCTTGCCGCCATGTTCGCCGGTTTTTAGAAGATACCCGGTGCTTGCAGGAATGCGACGGAAGGCGTTTGCGGGACAATTGCGCGCAATCGAACATTCGTTGCATCCCATGCACAGGTCATGCTTCACCTGTAAATATAACGAACCATTGCCAAATACCCCGCATCCCTTCACGCACTTCCCGCATCCCACGCATAATTTTTCGTCTATCGTATATTGATAAAACGGCTCTTCGACAAATGTGCGCTTGAGGGCGCCGACGGGGCACAGTTCGTTCTCCGCACCGCTGTCGCGGGTCTTGGCCCCGGGTTGCAGATAGCCTCCACACAGATCACAGTACCCACAAATTTGAAACGAATGGACGCATTTCACCGCAGAAGGATTCTGTGTGCAATTGGTGGAGCACCGGCCGCATTGCACACACTTTGTCGGATCAATCTGCCAGACGGTGGCCTCGCTGCGAGGATGCGCTGCCATCCAGGCGGCGCCGGCCGCCGCCGCCACAGCGGTCCCGCGTAAAAATTCGCGGCGTCCCAGGTTGGATTCCTTTTTCATGGCGTCAAAAGTCTCATATTTTCAGCGTAAACATTGTCTGCAACGCATATCCCTATCATACCAGATATTGAAGGGCTGTCGAACTCATGACAGGCGTGCGCGGCCTTCCAGAGAGAATAACGAGTTGACAACTCCGGGAGGGCGAGGCTCCTGCCGAGCCGTAAGACAAAATACCTAATGACCGTCGGGAAGGCGAGGTTCCTGCCGAGCCGTCGAATCCAAAATACCGTATGCATCAGGTGGTTCATGATTCTCCCTATCTTGTTTTTTACGGCTTGGCAGGAGCCTCGCCCTCCCGGTTGGGTATTTTTTCAAAAACAAGGATAACGTGTTTTGGATTATTTAAAACCAGTACACGGTCTTTTGCATCCACCGCCAGATCACGAACAGGCGGTTCCAGGTCGCAGCTCATGGTTGCACTTCCGGGGGCGAGTAATCCTTCGGGGGGTGCCACCACGCCCAGCAACGAGGTATCCGGCGCATACAGTTTAACCCGGTTCAGGCCTTTCTCCACGGTCACCAGCGTCCCATCGCTTCGAAATGCGATATGTGTGGGATTGCAGCACCCGCAAAAACCGGGAAGATCCATTCCCATGCGATACCAGGAGCTGACCAGGTCGCCGTTGGCACGGTAATTTTCAAGTCCATGCTTGCCCGGATTCACCACCCAGAGCGCATCCATGGGATCAAACGCAACATCCAGAAAAGCGCTCGGCACAACCAGTCCTGGGATGTTTCGCGCCGTATCGGCGGCCCCTATGCGGGTTTGCAGCGTTCCGTTCAAATCATACCGCAGCACGATACGGTTGCCCGCATCAGCGGCGTATACATTCTGATCATTCACCGCAATCGAGGTGAGCCATGCATGCTCCCCCAAATCCTGCCACGTTGCCACGGAGGAACCCTGGGCATCCAGCACTTCAATATGATTTTTCATGCCCGCCAGGAGTTTTCCATCGGGAATGGCCGCAAGACATCCGGGAGTTCCCTTGACGGCATATCGCGCCAGTTCCTTCCCTTCATCATTAAGTACTATAACCGCATTTTCACCACCCACATAGATCTTGCCGTCAGGGCCAATCGCCATCGCGGAGGGATTGGCAACATTCAATGGAATTCGCCCGGCCTCCTTAAAAATTACTTCCTTCGGATCTATTTGGGTATACGAGGATAGGTCGTATTCGAACGAAGTGTCCGGAGTCTTGCGCCGATCCGTAAAAAACAGCACCACCACCAGCGCGATCACCACCACGGTCAATGCGGCCCAGACCCATCCGGGAATCAATCTTTTTGGTGATTCGATCGACATACTCGATTCCTTATGTTGCGCCCGCCGCGATACACACCATCTGCTTTGAATCACGCAACAGCATGCGGTCACCCGCCAGGGCAATCGGCCCCCAGGCATCCTGCCCATGCAATACTTGCGTGTGGCCCAACGGTTCGAAGCCGTCCTTGCTCGCCTTGATCACCGTCAGCATACCGTCGTCATTCAAAATGTAGAACTTGCCGTCCGCGAGAAGATACGGACCCAGTCCGAACCGGTTGGATTGCTCGCTCGACCACGCCAGTGTTCCATCCGGACGATAACAGACAAATTGGCAGCGCAATGCGCCCGCATCTTTGGGCATGATGCTGTAAAGCAGGCCGTCATAATAAATGGGTGTTTGCTGCTCGCAGGCCATGCCGTCTTTCGGACCGTGCTTGTACAACACCTCGGCTGTAAATTCTCCGTTGTTTTCATGAACCTGGATCATCATGCCGCCTTCACCATATCCTGCCGTAAGAAAGATTTTCCCGTCTTCCAGTGGAACCGGAGACGGTGCAATCACCTTGGCCGCCCACGGCAACTGCCATAGGGTTTTTCCTGCGTCCCCAGCTTCGCGCGAAACACCGGTGATGCCGCCGACCGCACAGTAGACATACATCTTCTTTCCCGCAATCGTTGCAGGGATGATGGACGAATGCGACATGTTCCATTTTTTTGTATTTGGGGTTTTCCACACGGCTGAACCCGTCTCACAATCCACCGCCATCATCAAGACATCGGTGCCGCAGGGGGCAAGAATGACCTTGTTATCGTCTATCAGCGGACACTGCCCTGTGTACCACAACGGTTCTTTTGTTCCATAATCTTTTTGAAGATCGATTCCCCATTTGAATGCGCCAGAGACGGCATCCAGGCATACCACATGACAACGCGGCCCGATGGTAACAAGATAATTTTCGGTGACAGCCGGAATCGTCCGGGACATGCCATGATTCCGTTTGACGGAGATCCCATAGGAGCGCCGCCAGATCTCGCGGCCGTCCGCAAGCGAAAAACACCGAATGGCATCCGCCCGTTTCTTCTCATCGTAATCCAGCAGATACACGCGGCCCGCCAGAACCACCGGAGCCGCATGACCTTCCCCCAACTCCACCTTCCACAACACGGTTGGTCCATTTTCTCCCCAGGACTCCGCCAGCTTTACAGAATCCTTGCAGATATTGTCGAAATCGGATCCGCGGAATCGCGGCCATGCGCCGGGCAGGTCTGCAGGGGTGCCGTCGAACTGCTGGAACGTCCCGGCAAGATCTTTTACGGTTCCCTTGCTCTCAGACGCCGGAGGAGTACCGTCCGTTCCGGGAAGCCGTGCCTGAAGGCTCAAGGTTGGGTCCTGCGTCAGCCACCACCACAAAAATACGCCCGCAACGGCCATGCTCAGAACGAACAGGACCGAGATGATAAACGTATTTCGTAGCGGACGTTTCATGGATTCTTAACATCCAGGCACTTCATTTCCTCTTGGTTGCGTAACAGAAGCTTACCATTGGACAACGCCATCGGGGCCCAAATTTCCTTGCCACTGAAGATCTTGGCCTGGGCCAATTCCTTATAGCCTTCCGGAGAAGGTTCGACTAGATGCAATATCCCTTTCTTTCCGTCCAGGTTGTAGATAAGGCCGTCCGCGAGCAAAAGATTGCCCCGTTCAAAGGTCGTAGAACTCCAGGTATCACGGGTCTTCCATTTGACCTGTCCATCGAGCGACAGACAAAGCATGCCGTCTTCGCGTTCGTTCGAATTGCTGTTGACATACAGATAGTCTTTGTAAAAGATCGGCTGGTGAATCTGGCTGCTGCAGGCATCGGTTTTAAAGAGTTCCTTCACCGTAAATTTGCCGTTTTCCTGCTTCACCTGGATCATGGCCGATCCCGCCCCATAGCCGCCGGTGATAAACAGACGATCATCGGGAAGCACCGTGGGATAAGGAATGGGGATATGGCATTGAAACCCGTCATAGGTCCAAAGAAATTCACCTTTGTCGAGAGAGATTCCCGCGACCTTGCCGGGATTCCCCCCGCCCTTCTTGCAGGCGCCGATCATCACCGCCTGATCCACCCCGGCAAGCTTAAGCACCACCGGCGTGGAGTAACCCAGAGGCCCCAACGAAGCTGTTTTCCACACCAGATCGCCCGTGTCTCGTTTGAACGCGGCAACATACGCGTCCTGTGCCATGGGCGCTACTATAACCAAATCCTGATAAAGCGACGGGGCTTGGACCACTCCCCATCCGGGTGCCTTCATCTGAAACTCCGTCAGCAAATTCTTTTTCCAGACGGGCTGGTGGGTTTTCCTGTCCACACAAACGAAATCGCCTACCATGCCCACCGAAAACACACACCGTTCATCCACAGTGGGCGCAGTCCGGGAACCATTGTGACTTACGTCGCCCGGAGCATCATACGCATAGTTCCAGAGTTCCTTGCCGGTATCCAGGGCGAGGCACCGCAGCACATCCTGCTTATCGTCTACACGGTCAAGGATATAAACCTCCCCATCGCGCACGGAGGGAGAACCATACCCCGCGCCAAGCGGTAACGACCACAGCACCTTGGGGCCTTCTTCCGGCCACGTGCGCAGCAGTCCTGTTTCCGGGGAAATGCCGTCCCGGTTGGGACCCTGGAATTGGGGCCAGTCGGCCTGGGAACAAACAGAGAACAACGTCACGATCACCGCCAGCCAGAATCCATACTTCATGAATACCGTCGATTTCATATGTGCCTCTATCTTACATTGTGCCGTGATACACGCCATGTCCGGTCCCTTACAGACTACCTTTACCCATACAACGTTTCCAGTGACACGGGAATTTCCTCTAAGCCCTCCCGTGTTTTCCAGTGAGTTGCATCGTTTTTTACAATTCCATGATAATCAAGGACTTCGGAGTCTATACTAACGAGAATTGTTCTCCAATTTCGACCCGGGTCAGGAAAGTCACAGCCATGAAAAGAACGTCTTTCGCCATTATGACCATGATAGGGATGGTTTTTTGCCTTGCAGGTCCCGCCGTTGCGGGAGATTCTCCGCAATTCCGGGGCCCCCATCGGGATGGGCGGTTCGAGGAACAAGGCCTGCTGAAAACGTGGCCCGAAGGCGGCCCTGCCGTGGTCTGGGTGGCCAAAGGATTGGGCAAAGGCTTTTCTTCCGCCTCGGTAGTTAATGGCAAGATTTACATCACCGGCATGCAGGACGGGCAAAACGGCAGTCTCTCTATTTTATCTAGTGACGGGATTATTGAAAAAAGCCTTGTGTATGGGAAAGAGACCCTGGATCAGCAGGCGCCGGGACCCCGTTCCACCCCCACTATTGATGGCGACCGGCTCTACCTCCTGTCGGGATTGGGCGTCGTGTACTGTATTGACCTCGCCAAGGGCGCAAAATTGTGGGAAGTCAATATCCTTGAACGGTTTAAAGCGAAAAACAATACCTGGACACTGGCGGAATCCCTCCTGGTCGACGGCGAACGGGTGATCTGTACCCCTGGCGGCCCCGATGCCGGGCTGGCCGCACTCAATAAAATGACCGGGGAAACCCTCTGGACAACCCAGGGGCTGAGTGATCAGGCATCGTATTGTTCACCGGCCATTGTCGACCACAAGGGGCGGCGCATCCTCCTGACGGAAACCGCCAAACTGGTGGTGGGCGCCGATGCCACCTCTGGGGCCCTGCTGTGGACCCATGACCATCCCACGGAGTATGACATTCACGCCGTTACACCGTTGTATCAAGACGGTCTGGTGTACTTCACCGGAGGATACGGTTCTGGGGGCGGGGCGCTGCAATTGTCTCCCGATGGTTCGTCGGTATCGGTGAAATGGACCGACAAAAATCTCGACTGCCAGCATCATGGGGTCGTTTTAGTGGACGGGTATCTCTACGGAACCGGGCATCAGAATGGACAACTAATGTGTCTGGAAATGGCCACGGGCAAACTCATGTGGGGCACCAAGGAAGTGCGTCAGGGTGCGGTGGTGTATGCGGATGGAATGCTCTACGTATATGAAGGCCCGAAATCCGGCATCGTCAGTCTGGTGAAGGCCATCCCCACCGGATTCGAACGGACCGGAACATTTAAGCTAACGGAAGGCACTGGCCAGCATTGGGCGCATCCGGCGATTGCCAATGGCCGGTTGTATATCCGGCATGGAGATGCGCTCATTGCATATGACATCAAGGAAAAGTAAATCATGTGTTCTGGACTTTTTCCACCCCTATTGCATATCATACATCCCTTCAGGAAGGTGCTTTGAAAAAAGGGCTGCTGCAATGATCGATTCATGTCACGGAAACATTCCGGTTGTGATGTCTGCTCGGACAAAAAGAACCGGCTTTACCCTCATTGAATTGCTGGTCGTGATCGCCATCATCGGTATTCTGGCCGCAATTCTTCTGCCGGCACTGGCGCGCGCGCGGGAATCCGCCCGGCGATCCAGTTGCGCAAACAATCTCAAAGAGATGGGGCTGGTGTTCAAGATGTATGCAGGGGAAGCCAACGGTTATTTCCCGAGAGTACACGGTGATCAACCGTGGGGCGATTCATTTCCCGATAGTTGTGAGAATGGAGTAAACCAGGCGAGTTTGGCGCCGTACATGAAGGCTATCCACCCGGAGTATCTCGCGGATGTCAACGTACTGGTGTGCCCTTCCGATCCTGAAACAGGCCCTGAGAGCCCCCTACACATCGTTCAGGATGCGCCGGGCCAGACATGTCCGTTTAAAGGCATTCCGGCCAACCCCGATGCAAGCTATCTCTATTACGGATTTGTCCTGGACAAGGTGTCGGAAAAAGACCCGATGGTCAACCTTGCGGGTTTTGGCATGGGAGACATTATGATCTCCGCGCAATTGGCCTATGTGATGGCCGGCATGTGCAGTTTTCCACCGCTGTTCAACGGCGCCTTGGGCGACAGGAATCCCGATAACGACACCATGCTGGGCGAGGACATCAACGATGAAAGCGCGTACACCATGTTCTCCGCTATGGCGGAGCCTAGTGATGTGCCCATCGGAAATGGCGGCGGTACTGCCGTGTACCGGCTCAGAGAAGGGATCGAACGTTTCCTGATCACGGATATTAACAATGCCGCGGCGGCAGCAAAGGCGCAAAGCATCCTGCCGGTCATGTGGGACGAAGTGTCCGCCACAAATTCGGAGAGCGCCCAGTTCAACCACATCCCCGGCGGGGCCAATACGCTCTATTTAGACGGCCACGTTCAATTCAACAAATACCCCGCTGAATTTCCTGCATTGAAGTCATTCGCGAACATAGGGGCCTTGTTTAGTTTGGGCTAGGCATCACCCCAACCACCCGAGCGCGGGCAACCTCTTGACTGTTACTGCGATGGCGTGCCGCTTGGGACGGAATCGGCGACGGGGGCGTTTCCTTCTACTCGATACAGATCGGTTTTGGTGCGGATAAACAGTGCGTTTTGCGCCACTGCCGGGGAAGCCATGCAGCCTGTATCCAGCTTGCTCACCGCCAACACTTCGAAAGCGCGTCCGGGTTTGATCACCGTGGCTTTTCCCTGCACGTTAATGAAATAAATCCGATCATCGGCATAGAGCGGCGAGGCTTCGTAGTTGCCGCCAAGACGTTCGCTCCACACCTTGTCTCCTGTAGCCCCTTCCAGGCATGTGACGATGCCGTCGTTGCTGACCGTGTATAAGAGATCGCCCACAAGCAAAGGCGACGGTTCTTCGGGCACTCCGCGCCCCTCCATTTTCCATGCAACGTGCGTATCGGTTACATCTCCCCGGCCATCAACGCGCACCGCCAGCAATTCAATCACGCCGCGGCCGCTGGTAATGTAGGCAAGCCCGTTGCCATAGACCGGACGCGCCGCCGGGGTATAACCGGGCATTCGGACCTTCCAGATCTCCTGGCCCGTGCGCGGGTCATAGGAAAAGGCCGTCGTGGATCCCAACGTAATCATTTGTTGTTTGCCGCCGCCGTCGATAATCAACGGGGTGCTGAACGCCTTGCGGAAATCGCCTTCCCGCTTGACGTTCCCCTGATCGTCAAAATCATGCCACACGGTGGATCGGTCTGTCTTCCAGACGGTTTTCCCGGTCTTTTTGTCGAGTGCGGCAAGATACTGCAGGTCCGCACCGTCAAACGTCAGGATCAGAAGATCCTCAAACAGAACTGGAGACGACCCCGGCCCGCGGTAATGACGGCAGGGCAGATCCTGGCGCTTCCAGATCGGCTGGCAGGTGGCGGTGTCCAGGCACGCAGTACCGTAACTGCCAAAATGAACATAGACCCGGCCCGGTTCGATAACCGGCGACGGGGACGCATATGAATTGACATTGTTTCCCAGCGGCTCCGGGGTATCGGAATGAAACATTTTCTCATTGAACAGAATTTTGCCCGTTTCGGCATCCAAGCAGATTACATAGAAGTCATGTCCGTCGAGCGTAGCCGTGGTCACCCATACGTTTCCTTCCATAACCACCGGCGAGGACCACCCCTGCAATGGAATCGGTGTCTTCCACTTAATGTTCGTGGTTTCATTCCACACCAGGGGAAGACCCAAGGGGGCGCCGGGCGGGGCGGCAATGCCATTCCCCCATGGCCCGCGGAATTCCGGCCAACCGGGTTGGAGGGCTTTCGTCCCGGCGGCTTCCGTGCCGGAGGGTGTGGCCAAAACCACCGTGCCGCCGCCGAGAACGCTTATCAAAAAAACCACGCAAATTTTCCGCGCCACAGAATGACGGATCGTCGAGATTCGTATTGGCCTGTGTGCCATGTGTACTCCTTCGTATAATTAAAATGTCCCTGATCACGGACCTTGGGGCGCCGGTACGTCAGCGGCTGATTGTACCCGACACCAAGAGCACGCGCCAATTCGACGCTTGCCGGACACACCGAGCAACTCACAACGCATATCGAGCCCTGGAGATCCCCCGGTGTCTGGTGCCCTGTGGCTAGACACGTGGAGGCTTCTTTGACTTCTCCCATGGGAGTCGATAGAATTCTATCAATAGAAACAAATCAATATACTGCGCGGGTTCTTGCGCGGTGGCTCAGCCAATGACTGGAGGATACCATGCTCCACAACGTCAAACGAAACACTTGGTTGATTGTTGCGTTCATCGGGTGCCTTGCGTTTTCGGCAAGAGCACAGGTCCATTCGGCAGACACTACGCCGGACTATGAGATCAGCCTGAGCGAATTGCTGCGGGTGATTCAATTCTTCAATTCGAATGGCTTTCATTGCCAGGCGGGCACAGAGGACGGCTATGCGCCAGGGCCGGGCGATACGCTGTGCAATGCGCATGACAGCGACTATGCTCCCCAAGACTGGGACGTTGGTCTTTCTGAGTTATTGCGCCTCATTCAGTTCTTCAACTCCGATGGCTACCATACCAACTGCGCCTCGGAGGACACGTATGCCCCCGGCCCCGGCTCCCATGAATCCTGCGAAGGGGAAGGAGAAGAAGGAGAGGGGGAAGGCGAGGGCGAAGGTGGAACCGAGGGCACACCTGAGGAAGGACAACCCGAGGGTATGATTGAAGGCCAGGAGGAAGGGCCGATTGAGGGTTCAATAGAAGGTCAGTTCGAGGGAACAATCGAAGGTGAAGAGGAAGGCGGGAGCGAAGGTGAAGAGGAAGGGGAAGGGGAAGGGGAAGGGGAAGAGGAATGCCCCGGAAACCTGGTTGTCAATGCCAGTTTCGAGACCGGTAGCGGCGATTCCGCACCTCCCTGGGAAATCAGCTATGACTTGGCGAATTCCCTCCCACAGATTAGTCCGGACCAAGGCCGAAACGGCAGTCAGTGCCTTCGGCTCTACGTGGCAGAACCGAGCCACCCCCTGCCGAACGAAAGCGTAGAATGCAACCAAGTCTTCACCATGCCGCCGCCAGATTCGGCTTCCCTGAGCTTCTACCTATCCATCTCCGGGATGGCAAAGTTCTGGGTCGCCTTCGACACCTTCCTTGTCTTCTCTGCGGACGGCAATGATTCCGCCTATAGCTCGGGATATGCTTTGGTAGAGGTGAACATCTCCGAATTCAGCCCGGACCAAGAGCACGATTTGCTCTTCATGGCCTTTCCGGATGAAGGTTCCGGAGAATCGGGCACGTGCTATGTCGATGACGTCTGCTTGACCGTGTCGGGCGGCGCCGAGGGCGAAGAAGGCGAGGGTGAAGGAGAAGGTGTAGGCGAAGGAGAAGGTGTAGGCGAAGGAGAAGGTGTAGGCGAAGGTGAAGGAGAAAGCGAAGGTGAAGGTGTAGGCGAGGGTGAAGGGGAGGGAGAAGGCGAAGGCGAAGGCGAAGGCGAAGAGGACTGTCCCGGCAACCTGGTTGAAAACGCCGGTTTCGAAATCGGCAGCGGCGACTCTGCGCCTCCCTGGGTGATTACCTATGCGTCGGCGTCCAGCAATCCGCAGATCAGCCCGGACCAGGGCCGAAACGGCAGTCAGTGTCTCCGGCTCTATGTCGATTATTCGAGCAGTTCATTTGTGTTTTGCATACAGGCCCTGACTATCCCCACGGCGGTTTCGGCTTCCCTGAGCTTCTATTTGTACATCGCTGGGGAAGGGGAAGCAGCGTTCAATGTCGAGCTTGACGATGATTCTGTATTCACTGCGGACAGCTCTGATCCCGACTACGGTTCGGGATACGCTCTGGTGGAGCTGGACATCTCTCCCTGGGCGGATGGCCAACTGCACGAACTAACCTTGTCGGCCCTCGCGATCGAAAAGTCCGGTGCTGCCCTGGGGGGTACGTGCTATGTCGATGATATCTGCTTGACCGTATTGGGCAGCATTGATGTGCCGGAAATGCTCCCGGTGGCTGCGGGCGCTTTCCAAATGGGCGACGTATTCGGCGAGGGCGTTACCCCTGAACTGCCGGTGCATACGGTGACCCTGTCGGCCTATGAGATCGGTACGTACGAAGTGACGAACCAGCAAATCGTGGACGTCTACAACTGGGCCAATGGTCAGGGCTATTTCACCACGTTGAACGCCAACGTGGCGCAAGCTTTTTCACCGGAGGTGGTGCTGTTGGACATGGCTGCGTCTGACTGCCAGATCACGTACACCGGCACGGCCTTCGAGGTGGAGAGTCGGGATAGCCAGTCCATGGCGGACCACCCCGTGCTCGAGATTACCTGGTATGGCGCGGCGGCCTACTGTAACTGGTTGAGCGAATGGGCCGGCTTGACGCCGGTGTACGATACGAGCACCTGGGCCGCCAACTTCGCGAACGATGGGTACCACTTGCCGACAGAGGCGCAGTGGGAACGAGCGGCGGCCCATGATGTGGCCGCGCCCAACAGCAACCACTGGCGCTACGGCCAATCGAGCGACACCATCAGCACGGCGAACGTCAACTATGACAATGCCAACCCACTTGGCCTTACCGCTTCGCCCTATACCTCACCGGTGGGCTGGTATGACGGTGTGAACGCAGGCACGACGGACAGCCCGAGCCCGGTGGGCGCCTACGACATGAGCGGGAACGCGATGGAGTGGTGCCACGACTGGTACGATCCCAACTACTACGCCAGCAGCCCCGCAACAGACCCCACGGGGCCAGCGGATCCGCAAACCTACCGGGTGAATCGCGGGGGCCCCTGGAGCCTGACCGCAGACAACTGCCGAACGGCGCGGCGGGGTGCCGCCCGGCCGGGCAAATCGACTTACAACATCGGGTTCCGCATCGCTCGTGAGATTCCGCTCCCGCCACCACAGGTCACGTCGTTCGCCATTGACAACGGCGCCCCCGTCACGGGTGATCTGTCGGTCAAACTGAATAATACCTGCTCTGGGGACCCGACGGAGTACATAGCAAGCCAATACGATGATTTCAACGACGCAACGTGGCATTCCTACTCAACGGCTCCGAACTTCACGCTCATTGATGGTGACTTTTATACGGCGGTGGTGTACTTCAAGGTGCGCAACGCGGCAGGCGAATCGGATCCCGTGAGCGACTCGATCACCGTGTTCATCCAGTAAGGCCTGTGAATGGCCACATCGTTTTGATCGCATAGATGTTTCCGGTGACTGTGGCGCTCTCTAAATAGGTGACGTGTTTGGCGAAGGTGAAGGAGGCATGCCCGACAACACACCGCCCAATTTAAGCCAAATGCAAATCATCAAAACCCCATTAAAAAATTACTGCTGGCCAACTTGGATCTGGACCCTGCCTCGGTCTTGAAAACCGGCGCCTTCGGGCTTAAGCATTCGAGTCCCTCACCCTCCGCCATCTATTTTACAGAATGCTCTTATATCTACATCGCATGAACCATGCCCCCTATCCTTTTAACAAGGATTGCTGCACTTCAGAATTCTGCACCGGACGATTTTTTCAGGGGGAATAGATGCATTTTGTTTAAACCACTGGTTGAAGGGGCATAGGGCGCATTTCAAAGAACAGGCTTGCGCTTGGCGGTTCCAGATGTCATACTGAGTCCACCTAGGGATTGTGTGGACAGGGTCTGGGCGATCGCAGGTGTTGCACATGGAACCGCAAACCGGAGAGCAAGGCAACGCTGGCAATCAAGCGAGTGTGAATGCCGGAGGAGGACCGCACTCGCTCCTGCTGCACAATCAGCTTTTGGGGAAACGCCTTTACATCCAGTGCTGGATACGCTTTTGCGTGGCCTTGGGCATCATGGCGGGTGCCCTGCTTGCGCATTTCGTAATGAAGGTGGAGAACCTGGATGTCGCGGCATTGATGTGGCTTGCAGGATTTCTGGGCCTCTTCAACGTCGGGGCGCTATCCGCCGCGCGCAAATTTCAAGACCCGGAACGCGCCGCACAGTCGTATCGCTTTCTCCAGGGGTTAATGCATATCACGATTACGGTCGATTTTATTTTCCTCACCGTGTGCCTGTGGATTGTGGGCGGGCCCTTGTCCCCGTTCCAGGCCTTCTATTTTTTACATGTAATATTCGCGGCGCTGCTGTTGTCCAGAAAGGCGGCGTATGTGCATGCAATGGTCGGGTTCGGGCTGTTCAGCGGGCTGGTGCTGGGAGAGTGGTATGAACTGATTCCGTTGCGGCTGCCGATGGGTGTGGTCAATTGCACACGGATGCTGGACAGCCGGTTTGTACTGACGGTGCTGTCTGTTCAAGGGTTCCTGATGGGGCTGACTGTATTTCTGGTCACAGGATTGACACAGTTGCTTCGGAAGGGAGAGGAACAACTGCGCAGGGTAAATACTGAATTGGAGCAGATGTCGAGTATCCGCCGCGATTTTTTGCACATTGCGCTGCACGATTTGCGGTCGCCCATCGCCGCGGCGGGAATGCTCACACAGACGCTGCAAGAGACTGGGGCTACGTTGCCGCCCGAACAACAGGCCCATTTTTTCGAACGTATCCTGCTCCGGTTGAAGGAGGCGCAGGATTTCCTCCGTGATTTTGAGGTTGTAGCGGCGGTAGACGCGATCGATGTGGAGAAGGACGGCAAGGCGATTGACCTGCCGGCGTTGCTGGAACGGGTGGTGGATGAGAATCAGGATATGGCGCAAATGCATTTGCATTCGCTTTCTTTTGAGGTGCCCGATGCGCTGCCGCCCGTGTTTGGCATCGAACGTCTCTTGCATGAGGCCGCCGCCAATCTTGTGACCAATGCCGTCAAGTACACGCCGGACCGGGGCTCCATCCGTGTGCGGGCGCGCCGTTGCGAACATGGGGTTCGGATTGAAGTTGAGGACACCGGCATCGGCGTTGCAACCGAGGATCAGGCAAGCCTGTTTCAGGAGTTCACGCGTATCCGCCGGCCGGATAACCCCCTCGGCCAAGTGGCAGGAAGTGGGCTGGGACTTGCCATCGTCCGGCGGATCGTGGAGGCGCATGGGGGCCGGGTGGGGGTGGTGAGCAAACTGAACCGGGGTAGCACGTTTTTCATTGAATTGCCGGACCGTTTGGTGGATTCATCGCCCCAATAATGGCACCTTCAAGTTGCGCCAGTGCTTCCCGGACCGCCAACGACATTTCTGCGCCGAAGGTAAGGTGTTCGGGCTGAATTGCCAACAGATAGATGGCCACCGGGGTTTCCTGTTTAAGACAATCGATAAACAGGCGGGGTGAGAGCATATGGGTCGACAGACCAGTATCGCCAATCTCATCGCCGTTCAGAAGATCACAGGAGCCAGGAGGCTGTCCTGTGTGGACGACATCAACGATGACCACCACGTCCGGTGTTTCGCGGAGGACAACGCCAATGTAATTTTCGGGGGTGGTGCCCGCCTCCAAGCACACGGCCGGAATTTTTCCCGAAAGCGCCGCGACCAGTGCCGGCCCGGCGGCATCATCTCCCCGAAGCGTATTGCCGACCCCGATAAAGACCACTTTTCCCGTAAGCAACGAGGCAAATTGTTCCCGGGTGACCTTCCCGTCGTTCATGTTGTGAAGGACCGGCACCGTTACGGATCCTTTACATGGGCTGTGCGGTTTCACGGCGGCAGTGGGCGCACAGTATTTTTATGCGGTCGGATCGGCTGTTGTCTTTCTGGCTTGAGGCCAAATTGGGGTTGGTCACGCCCAATTTCATCCACTGTGACATATAAAGCGTGGGGTTCGAATACACAAGTTCACCAAGTTTCCCGGCTATCCACAGGAGATGATCTTTGGTTGCGACGACGGCCCCGCACAGTTCACAAAGCTGGAGTTCCTTTTCAATTGTTTCAAAGGCGGTCTTCCGGTCAAAGAAGGAAAGCTCCCAGTCATTCGACAATTTAATGCCTTCATGATCGGCGATGCATGCCGCTTCGCATTGTCCACAAAAGATACACGAGTCGGTATAATGGATCATGATGCGTTTTGGCGTTGGGCCGTCAATTTCGTCTTTATGGGCAATGGCATCCGCCGGGCAAACGGCTTCACAGGCCAGACAGCCGAGGCACTTTTCCGCATCGAATTTCGGCTGACCCCGGAAATTAGGGTGGGGCACATGGGGTTCCACGGGGAAACGCGACGTATAGGGCCCCACGACCAGCGCCTTGATCGCCTCGCCCAGTTCTCTCACCTTCGGCAGCATCATAATGGCTTGTTTCTCCACGGCATCGGAAAAGTATTCATACTTCGCCTTCCCTGTCCTCGGCATACTGATCCACCACACTGCCTTCCCATAATTTAATTCCGGAGCGGTGCGCGCCCCGGGCAATCACATGGGCGGAGACAGGAGCAGTGAGGATGACGAAAACAATGCACAACAACGCCCGCACACCGGTGGCGTTGAGTCCCACAACAAAAATAACCCCGAGCAGAATGCCGCAGGTGCCCAAGGTAACGCATTTGGTGGCGGCCTGCAGGCGGTTATACACATCCGGGAGCCGCACCAGACCGATACAGCCAAGCAAGTCAAAGATCAATCCACCGGTGATCAACACGGCGCCTATGATGTCAAACACATTAATCATCGAAGGATTTTCCTTCCAGGTATTTGGAAAAGGCGAGCGCGCCGATAAAACTTTGAAGCGCCCAGGCTATCCCTATGTCGATATACCAGGAGCGCCCGCTGGGAATCGCGGCAATCGCACACACGCCTACAATCAGAACACCCAGTATATCCACGGAGACAATGCGGTCCGCTGAAGTCGGCCCTGCCGCAATCCGGTAGAGACACAACACCGCCGCCAGAATGAGTATGTAGAGCGCGCGATCTGCAAGGCCGGCATGCGGCATCTCCGGGGGAAAGATGCCGGGCGCCAGCCCCAGTACAATCCCCCCCACGAGGAGGATCAGCACCACTGCACCAATAGCCCATCGTTGCATAATCCGTGGCTCCTTACTCGAATATTTCCTTCAAAATATATTCAAACTTGCCCGCAATATGCTGCGTGGCGGATTCCATATCTTTCGCTTTCACGTCTATCCAATGGATATAGAGCGTCTGGTTCGCTTTGTCCACATCGACACTCATGGTACCCGGCGTCAGGGTAATGGAGTTGGCAAGAAATGTAATGGCGGCATCAGACTTCAGATCAGTGTGGATCTTGACAATGCCCGGATGGATGGGCCTTTGCGGATGCAGCACCCGGTACGCCACATCAATATTCGCCTTGAGACATTCCCACAGGAACACCGGCAAATAATAAAAGAAAAAGTACCAGTAGCGGATCGGGTTCCGGAGCAGATGCGGACGTTCCAGAAACAAATCGCCGGTGAGCAGGGCCACCAACGCGGCCACGAAAATTCCTGCCGCCAGATGCTGCACATCCGGAACCCAATTCAAGAGCACCCACATCCCATAGGCGGCAATGAATAAGAGTATTCTGCTCATGGGTTATTTCACCTCGCTTAAAACACCGGCGGCATAGTGCGTTCCCTGGTGGAGGGCTTCCACGCCCGCGCCCAGAAACACTTCGCGCAGTCCGGGAAGCAACAACACTCCGCCCAGCACGCACACCACCGCCAGAACCACCATAGACGCTTTCATAAAACCAGGCACTTCGCGGACATCTCTCCAGGCATCACCCAAACCGCCCCAATAGGCGTACTTCATTACTTTCATAAAAGACGCCAGAGTCAACACGCTGGCAAGGGCCGCCCAGAAGGCATATCCGTACCGCTCCGCTTGAATGGCCGCGACAATAATAATGAGTTTGCTCCAGAATCCGTTGAGCGGGGGCACACCCGCAATGGAAAGGGCGGCGACGAAATTAGTGGATGCCGTGACCGGCATGCGCGCGGCAAGACCGCCCATTTTTTGCAGGTCGCGTGTGCCTGTGGCGTATTCCACCGCTCCGGAATTCAGGAATAACAGGGATTTGAACACGGAATGGTTGAAAAGATGGAAAAGCCCGCCCACAATGCCGAGCGGGGTGCCCAGACCGATTCCAAGCAGTACATACCCGATCTGGCTGATGGAATGGTAGGCCAGGAGGCGTTTCAGGTCCCACTGCCCTATGGCCAGAAATACACCAATCACCATGGACAGCGCGCCCAGGAACATCAGAATAGAACTGATTTGCGAGGTCAGACCCAGCACATTGAACAGAACGCGGCACAATGCATAGACCCCAAGCGCTTTAATGAGCACGCCGGACAGCATCGCGGAAATCGGGGCAGGAGCGGAAGGATGCGCATCCGGAAGCCATGCATGAAACGGCACTACGGCCGCTTTTAACCCAAAGCCAGCGATGAACAGGCCGCTGACGAACAATGTTAGATGCGGAGCGGGAGACTGAGCCAGCGCCCGTCCGATATCCGCCATGTTCAGCGTGGAGGTGTTTGCATAAAGCAATACAATGGCCAGAAGAATGAAGGTTGAGCCGATGGTGCCCATTACCGCATATTTGAATGCCGCTTCCAAGGCGTGCCGTTCGGTGCCGAACGCCACCAGTGCATAACTGGCCACGGCGGCAATTTCCAGGAATACAAAGAGGTTAAACAGGTCGCCGGTGATAATGACATTGTTCATGCCTGCCAGCATGAGCAAAAAGAGGCTGTGGAACTGCCATTTGGCGGTAAACCGCTCCATGTAGTCCACGGAATAGAGCGCCACGGCAAAGGCGATGGCATTGACCGTCACCAGCATAAAGGCGCTCAGTCCGTCCATGACCATCGCAATGCCCAGGGGCGGCGGCCAGTTGCCTACGGAATACACCGAGGTTGGCTGCACCTGGACCAAGTAAATGCTCCACAAAGACAACAGCAGCCCCACGCAGGTAGCCAACACCCCAAGAAGGTCCGGCAACCGTGGTATCTTCTGGTTCAAAAGCGCAATGATAAATGCGCCGGCCAGGGGAACGGCCACAATCAGCGGTATGACGGCGGAAGCGGTAGTCATCCTTTAAGCTCCCGAATTTCTGCAATGTCAAACGTCCCATACTTTTCATAGAGCCGCATGGCCAGCGCCACGATGAGCGCCGTCGTGGCCAGGCCAATCACAATAGCGGTCAAGACCAGCGCCTGAGGCAGGGGATCCACCATGGTTTCCGGAGCCACAGGCGCATCGGCGGCAAAAATAGGCGCCAGCCCGTTCTTGCGGTAACTGATAAGCACGAAGAAAAGATTGATGGCGTATTCGGTGATCACCAGCCCGACGATAATTTTAATCAGGTTGCGCTTCATCAACACGCAATAAATGCCCAAGCCGAGCAAGGCCATGCACATCACATAAGCAACCATTATTTTTCCTCCTTTTCCACCGCCAGTTTGAGCAGCACCAGCGCCACGGCTATGGCAAACAGGCCCGCACCCACCTTGAGGCAAATCGCAATATTGCAGGGAAGAATGATGCCCGCGCTAAACAGATTGAACGGATGCCCCTTGGGCAACACATTCATGAAGAAATGGCCGCCCACAAATCCAATAAGCGCTATAAGCAGAAATAGAAGCGCTCCCGTGCTCTCAAGGATGGACATCATGGATTCCGATAAGACTTTAAAGGCGGTATCTTTGCCAAACGCCAACAGGAGATGGACAAAGGCCAGGGCAATGATCACACCACCTGCGAATCCGCCTCCCGGCGACACATGACCATGGGTGACGATATAAATGCCATACAGCAGGATCAACCCCACCGTCAAGCGCGTAATGGTCTTGACAATCAGGGACATGCCTTGTTCGCGTTCTTTACTCATGGTCACTCCCCCCGCCGGATTTCTCCGATTTTTTCCCCTGTCTTCGAACAACCGTCAGTACTCCCAGCACGGCCGTGAACAGCACCGTGGCCTCGCCCAGCGTGTCGTAGCCCCGGTAATCCAACAGAATAGACGCAACAATGTTCGTGGCCCCCGTCTCCTGCACGCCATTGGCCAGGTATTCCCCCGCGACCCGCATAATCGGCTGGCCAAAGGGAGGAATTTCCTTGAAAACAGCGATTCCCACGAGCACCAAGGCGGCCAGGAACACCAGCGCGGCCACGCCGCTCATCACGCGTTGTTCTGTGGTGGATTCAGGAAGATCTTTTTTGATGGTGGCGCGGATAAGAATGATGACAGAAATGATTTCCACCACAAGTTGGGTGATCGCGACGTCCGGAGCGTTCAGAATCAGTGCAATGAGGGAAAGCCCCATTCCCACCGCGCCCACGGCAATCACCGAGGAAAGCAGGCTCTTGATTTCTATGGCAATGACCGCCCCGATAATCATGAGCATCAATACTATGTATATTGCCAGCATATCCATCACCTCATCAGCAGGTACAACACAATAAGGGTTCCGGCGAGACACCAAGCGAGGTATCTTGGCAACTCTCCGCTGTGGCAGGCGCCCAGCACCCGGCTGAAGGAAAAGGTCAGTTTTGCGCCCACGTCATAGACATCGAAGGCTTTCTTTTCCGCCAGCCGGTAAACGGTGTTAAGAAACGGCATATCCTGCACCGTTTTGTAAAACTCCGTGCCGGAGACCCGCATGGCGGAAAAATCGGCGAGGGTTTCACCCCCGACGAAAGGCTTGGTTTCCCGGGTTTTCATCGCCGCGCCAAGCCAATAGATCACCACACCCGCACCCAACCCCAGCAACAACAAGAATGTGGCCGCCACCGGCCGCCACAGACCCAAAAATTCCGGGTGGGCGTGAATACTGGGAAATACCACCAGTCTGAGCGGAATGCTGTAGGCCAGTACACCGAACACGACACACAGGGCCGCCAGAATCACCATGGGCGTGAGCATGGCCGGCCCGCTTTCCCGGGAATCGCCCGGAAGCTGGGCGGCCTGCGTGGAGGGCTGACCGAGAAAGACTGCATGAATAAGCTTCATAAAGCTGGCGAGGGTTAATGCGCTGCCTGCCATGGCGGCTGCCAGCCACACAACCCAAAGCCCTCCACCATACTGGCCATTGTCAAGAATTCCCTGATAGATCATCCACTTGGAAGCAAAACCATTGAAGGGCGGCACCCCTGCAATGGCAAGGGAAGCAATAAGAAACGTGCCAAAGGTGATTGGCATCGCTTTGGCATACCCGCCGAGCCGCCCCAGGTCCGTGGTGCCCGCGCGTTGCTCCACAGCCCCGCCCGCAAGAAAGAGACAGGATTTATACAGGGTGTTGTTGAGCATGTGGAAGAGTCCACCTGCAATTCCCAGGACGCTGCCCGTTCCAATACCGAGAATCATATAGCCCACCTGGCTTACCGCATGGTACCCGAGCAACCGTTTCAAGTCATGCTGAACAAGGGCCATCATTACGGCGGCGATAATGGTTATGCTTCCCAATGCCATCAAGAAGGTGTTCATGGCAGGCGTCATGTGGAATATTTCCAGGGTGAGGCGCATCAGAAAATAAATGCCAAGAAGCTTGTCGAGCGCGGCGGGAAGAAATGCGGCTACGGAAGCGTGTGTATCCTCCGATGCGTCCGGCACCCAGGTGTGAAAGGGCAGGGCGCCGGCCTTGGCTAAGGTACCGCTTAATAAGCACAAATATGCCATGATGGCGGCGGTGCTGGTTAATGGAAGGGCGATACCGCTCATTCGAAACTGGGCAAGGCCGGGGTGGCCGGCAAGCTGCCACAGTATGGCCAGCCCCAAGAGCATGAAACAGTCCGTGCCGCCGATGAGGATGAAGGTTTTTTTGGCCGTATACGAGGCACGCTCTGCTTCCCCCATGCCAATTAAAAGATACAAGGGAATGCCAAGGAATCCCCAAAAGACGATGAAAAGCACCAGGTTGTCGGCGAACACCGCCCCCAGTGAGCCAAGGAACGTAATCAACACGCACCCGTAATAGAGCCCCAGCCGCGTTTTACCCCGCATTGCGCCCAGCGAATAGCACACGATAAGCACGGAAAAAAACGCCACAAACACCGCGACGGATATTGAAAGCCGGTCGGCCCGGAAGATGATGTGCATCCCGTTCATGGCACTCCGAGCTCCTTTTTGATTCGTTCCGTCTTCGCCCACGACAACCGAAGAAGTTCCTTGCCGTTGAACAGTTTTTCCCCTTTCGTGTCACGCACTGCGACGCGCTCCGTGCAGCAATAGCAAGGATCCACCGAGGCCAGAATAATGGTGGCGTCGGAAAGTTCCTGGCCGACCACGGTGGCCTTGAACGTAGGGATGTTCATAAACGAAGGTGCTCGCACTTTGTGGCGCGCGGGCCGGTTGGTGCCATCACTGAGCACATAGTGGAACGTTTCGCCCCTGGGCGCCTCGATATGGCCAATGCCCTCGCCCGGCGGGAGACTTGTAATATGCGCGTCGATTTCGCCCGGCGGAAGATGTTCCAGACAATACTTCATGATGTTGACGGATTCGAAGGTCTCAAGAATGCGAACGACCGCCTTGTCGAACACGTCGCCGTTTTGGGTGACAATCATGGTCCATTCCATCTGGTCATAGGCGCCGTAGGGGGAATCCTTGCGCACATCCCGCGCCACCCCGGAGGCCCGTGAGGTCGGGCCCAGCGCGCTATAGTCAATGGATTTTTGCCTGGAAAGTATTCCCACGCCTTTCAGCCGTGCATGGAGCACGGGGTCATCTATGACGGCGTTCTTGAGCATTTCCAGGGTAGGAACTATTGAATCCACCTTTTTTAAGACGGCGGGGATGTCTTCAGGTTTAATGTCGCGGCGAACACCACCGGGTTTGAACATGGCGTAATTGTTTCGGTTGCCCGAGAGGATCTCCATCGCATCCAGAATTTCTTCGCGTAGTTTCCACGCCCACATGTAGACGGTGTTATACCCGAGGAAATGCCCGGCGAGTCCAAGCCATAGCAGGTGGGAATGAATGCGTTCGCCTTCCGCGATTATGGTGCGGATATACTTGGCCCGCAACGGCACTTCCAGGGGAATGACGTCCTCGACTGCTTGACAAAAAGCGAAGGGGTGGCTTGTAGAGCAAATGCCGCAGATGCGTTCCACCAGGAAGGTGCTCTGATCAAACGTCTTGCGCTCCGAAAGTTTTTCTATGCCGCGGTGGTTGTACCCGAGCCGCACGTCGACATCTACCACCGTTTCGCCGTCCAATGTCAGCGTGAAAAACTCGGGCTCTTCCTGCAGCGGATGATAGGGGCCTATGGGTAAAATTGTTTTTGCCATTACACGCCTCTGTCCCGTATTGCTTCCTTGTCCCATTCCGTATAGTCACGCCGCAGCGGATACACGCGCTCCGGCCATTGTTCAGGCAAAACCAATCTGCGCGGGTCCGGATGACCGCGGAATTCAATGCCAAGCAATTCGCCCATTTCCCGTTCAATCCAATTGGCCGCCGGAAAGCTGTTGGCCAGTGTGTCGATTGCCGGATGGTCCCTGTCTAGTTTAACGCGCAAAGAAATCAGCAGATTGATGTCTTCGATGATGAAATGATAAAGGATTTCGAGATGATCTCGGGTATCTACCGCCGTGGCAATATGGAAACGGGCGCCCAAGTTTCTGAAAATATACGTGCCCATTTTAACGAGGGCGTCCGGCCGTATCTCGATGTAGACGCGCTTGGGGGATTTGTCGAACACGTCGATTGTGTCCGGACCAAAACGTTCCCGTAATTCTTTGAGTACATCGTCACGCGTCATGCGGCGCCCTTCACTTTTTGTATCAGGTTAACCACCCCCGCAATGATGGCTTCCGGCTTGGGGGGGCAGCCGGGAATATACACATCCACAGGAATGATGGCATCCAAGGGTTTGGGACAGTTGTAACTATGAATAAACATACCCCGCGACTGGGAGCATTCGCCGATGGCCACGACAAGGCAGGGTTTCGGCACCTGGTCATACAAGCGTTTCAACCGTTCCGCTGATTGCCGGTTGCATGACCCCGTTACCAACAGCACATCGGCGTGCTTGATGCTGCCGGCCAACAGCATGCCAAAGCGCTCGATATCAAACCGGGGCGTAAGACAATCCAAAACCTCAATGTCGCAGTTGTTGCAACTGCCCGTGGAGAGGTGGAAGACCCACGGCGATTTCAGCAATGCGTTTAGCGTTACGGACATATCCTGTTACCATCCCATTAGTGCAAGTCCCACGGCGATTACCGCAACCACTGTCATTGGGCCCCAAAAAAACCGCATGGCCTGGTCAATCCGCAGCCGGGGATTGGTGTTGCGGATCACCGTGATGAGGGCCACCAGACCCACATATTTCAGCACAAACAACACGAGATGTATTCCGTCCAGGCGAAGGCCGCCCATAAACACGATAATGATAAAAAAGGGCAGTACGAACAGAAGCATGGTCTTCATAAGGCGGTAGAGGGCAAGCACAGGGCCCGAGTACTCGATAAGCACACCCCCGCAAATTTCGGTTTCGGCCTCGGGCGCGTCAAAGGGCACCAGCGCCAGCTTGGCCTGCATGCAGAGAATGCACACGATCAACGCCAATGCGCCCCCTCCGCTCAATGCTATGGCGCCATGTTGAGTTTGATATCCCACAATGTCGCCCAGTTTCAGTGTGTATCCCGAGAGAATCACGGGAACCAGGCACGCCAAGACAAAGGGTAATTCGTACGCCATGACCAGTTTCATTTCACGGGAAGCCCCTACGCTTGCCAGGGGATTTCCGGAGGCGAATCCCCCAAGGATAATGCTCATCGAGGGGACGGCCAGAAGATACACCACAACGACCAAGTCGCCCAGAAAACTTCTTCCTCCGGACAAGCTGTTGGTCCACAGGATGGTGGAGACCGCGATCACGCTTGCGAAACCGATCAACGGGGCCGCCAGAAACATGGTGCGCGAAGCGCCTGAGGGAATGAGCGTTTCTTTGCCCAAGAGCTTCACAAGATCGATTACAGGCTGCAGGAGCGGCGGGCCGACGCGGTATTGCACACGCGCCGTTACCTTGCGATCGATCCAGCTCGCGAGCAGTCCAATCACCGCGGTAACCGCCACGCCAAATACCACGAGATAGCCAATGTACATGAGGTATGTCATACGTTCTCCCGCCGCCAATGGGTTGAATGCACAATCAGATGGTCGCCCACCAAAAATGTGTTTTCGTCCAGGTCACAGTCGCCAGATCGCAGACTTAACGCGCCATGGGGGCATGTCGCAACACACAATAACCCTTCCTGTGCGCTCCGCCGGTCAAAGCAGAAATCACAGTTATGGATGATCAGGGGCACATATTCGGGATAGATGGTTCCATAAGGGCATGCATGCGAACACGTCTTGCAACTGACACACCGCAGGGTATGCCGGATCAGCAGGTTTCCTTTGTCCTTTTGTTGTTCTAGCGCTTCCCGGGGGCATGCATTGACGCAGTGCGGCTCTTCACACCGCCGGCAGACCAATGCATAGGTGGCAAGTTCCATCACGGGCAACATGCCGTTGTTGCCCGGATGATAAAAATAGCTGCATTGCACGGTGCACTGGAAACAGGCCCGCGAAGAGCATATATCCAAATTCACGAAAAGCCTCGAGTCATTCCCTTTGGAGGGATCCTGGGTTAGTTTCCCGTGGTACAGCTCTTCAACCGTTGTTGTCATCGTTATTGTTATTCCCAAATGTTTCCAAATCCCTTGATACTGCTATACGGGAACACAGGACCATCTTTGCAGCAGTAATACTCACCCAAGCGGCAGTGTCCACATTTTCCCAATCCACACGACATATTTTTCTCCATGGATAAAAAGATGTGGTCTTCGGCAAAGCCCAATTCGAGCAGTTTCTTCGTGGCAAATTTCATCATGACCGGCGGCCCGCATACGATGGCCACGCCTTCCCGGCAGTTCATGGGAAGATTGTCGAGAATGGTCGTCACCACGCCCACCGGCCCCTGCCATTCACTGTCGCCGTTGTCCACCGTGAGCACTAAATCCAAGTCGCTCCGTTTGCCCCACTCGGCAATCTCACCCCGGTATAAGAGTTCACCGGGATTTCGGCACCCCCCACGGAAAAGCAGTTTTTTAAATTCGGCGGAGCGATCAAATAATGCGTACATGAGGCTGCGCAAGGGCGCAAATCCACATCCGCCTCCCACCACCAGGATCTCTTTGCCCACGAAGGTGTCCAACGGATACGCGGAACCAAAAGGTCCGCGCAGCCCCACCGTGTCTCCCGGCTCCAGCGCGTGGATCTTTTCCGTCACCTTGCCCACGCGCATCACACTCACCTTAAGTTCGTCTTTCACGGAGTAATGAGAAGAAGGCGTGAAGGGCGCCTCCCCCACGCCGGGCACGGTGAGTTCAATGAATTGTCCCGGCACGAAGGAGATGGGTTCGTCCGGCTTCAGACGCAGGGTCTTGATCGTGGGCGTCTCCGGAATGACTTCCAGCACGCTGGTTTTAATGGGCCGGTATGGATTGCCATTGTCAGCCATGGGTGGCAAGCCTCTTTAAAACGTTGCGGATGTCAATTTTTCCGGGACAGGCCGCGACGCACCGTCCGCATCCGGTGCAACCCGTTTGCCCGAGAACTTTCGGAGCATAATCGAATTTCTTTTCGAATCGGTTGCGCAAACGCATCCACAAAACATGCCGCGGGTTTCCACCGCCCGCCACACGGGCGAAATCCTTGTACAGGCAGGAATCCCACGTCCGGTATCGCGCAAGCTGCCCGCCCTGCATCTGGTCATACAAAAGAAAACAATGACACGTCGGGCAAATGGTGTTGCACGCGCCGCATTCCACGCAGGGTTTCGCTTCTTCTTTCCAGAGCTCCGATTCATAATGACGCGCGATCCATTGTTCACTCGAAGTGACGCTGGGAACTCCGCATTCGTCGATCCGCGAGGCTGCGTCGCGCTTCACTCGCGCCCGCTGTTCTTCCCGCTTGCTCAATACCGCCTCATCGGGTTCCGTAAACAAATTGGAATGGGAAGTCACGATATCACGGCCCTTTTCCGAACCCGTTTCCACCAGATATCCGCCGTTGACGGGGGAGAGGGCAATATCAAAGTTCTTCTTGGGAAACGGATCAATTCCAAGGGCTAAACAGAAACATGTATCCAACGCCGCTGTGCAATCGGCCGCAATGATCAGGGTTTGCTCACGCACCCGCGCATAGAACGGGTCCCTGTCTTCCGGGGCGTTGAAGACGCGATCCAGGAATTCCAGTCCCGCCAGATCGCACGCCTTCACGCCGACAATGCACCGCGGCTTTCCTGACAGCGGGGGGATGTTCGGCGAAAAATTTTCGGCAACCAGTTGCCGGGGCTGGAAGAAAAAGGCCTTCAGTGGTTCAGACATGCGCGCACCGCCCATGGTGATCGGAGCGGCGGAACTGTTCCATCGCTCCAAGGAGTAGCCCCGGGCGTTTTTCCGCGGCGCATACACTTCGTACGTGCCGCTTATACGCCTCAACAATTCGACACTATTTCCTTCCGCAATATACTGCATGACGTCTCTTCCGCTGCTTACTGCGTCAACCCAGAAAACAACCTCCCAGACAGACCCGTTGCGCTAGTTCCCAAATGACTTCCTGGAAATGCGGGCAAACAGGCGTGTTTGTCCGGGATACAGCCACTGTTGCGAAAGGGGAAAACAAGGGGCGGGAAAATGACGGACGGAACACTCTCGCAGACCCAACCCCGGTCTGCCGACAGACAAAGTACTCCACCTCTGTATACCTGTACGCATTTTCGACACCTGCATTCCCCGAGCACTGATTTCGTAGTTATTGCCGGTACTGCTGGTATTGCGAACTGCTGGTACTACAGGTACTTCTTAATCAACTGACAAAAGCCTGTATAACATGAATGAAGCTGGTTGTCAATAAAAAAAACTATTCGGAGCCTGTTCTAAAAATTCTCCGCGGAACAGAACCGCAACATTTATGAAACAAGAACCGTCCCTGCACGTCCTGATCTTGGCCGACAAATGTTCATGCTGTTTGTCCCCGCGTATTCGTTGGGAGACAAACAGCATGACTCAGCAAATTATTAAGAACGCTTCAGGGCGCATTAGGCGGCCAGGGAACCGTAAATGTCTGAGAGGCCGTCATGGTTTTCGAGGTGCTGGAATGCCATGTGCAATAGGTAATATAGTTCGAGGCAACATCGCAGTCAATGCTGTCCGACGCCTGGAGTGCGGTAAACGAAACCTTCAGCGGAAGGCCGTTGGGGAAGGTAGTGCGCACGGCCGGCTGGATATAATACAACCACTGGTTGGTGGGGGCGAAGGTTCCTTGGGCGATCAAGGGCGGCCCGCTCATGTCATCGTTGTGTTCATAGGCGCGGCGGATGTTATAGGTCCAGTGCGGCTCGTTGAATCCGGTGATCTGTTCAACAATGGACACATCCGGGATGCTGATGGTGTACGAATTGGTGACTTGCACGCCTGAGGTGATGCTGAAGGTCGGGCCTTGGGCTGTGTTTACCCCAACACTCCCGCCGAGGCTCCAAGTAACTCCGCTGGTGACCGTCGGGTTGGCGCCCGAATAGGTGACGGGACTGGGTGAATAGATCGTGACGTTCGAATCACCCACATTCAAGCCCGGAATTTGAGTATACATTGAATACTGATAGTCATACCGTGCGGAATCGCAGGCCGCTGATCCGAATCCTCCATTGTGTGAGCAGTCAGTGTACTTGTAAGAGCCTGAGCCGCTGAACGTGCCGTATTGAACCACATAGAAATAGTCAATGCCGCTGCCGGTCATTGAATGACAAGAGTATGCGAAGGTGGTCAATACAAACGCATCGCTGGCGTTGGTGTCCGTAAAGGTATAGAAGTAATAAACTTGAAGGGGATCTACTTTTGCAAGCGTAACGAGGTCTTCATAACCCGTTTTCACTACGGTTTCGGCGGCAACATCCACTCCAGGGAATTCCTCGGCGCGGTGATTATCCTTCAGCAGCCAGGCTTCCGCGCTGGCAATGCACTGCGCCCTCCATGCGTCGTCTTGCGGCAATTCATCGGTATCGCCGGGCTTGGGCATATGCCCTGCCAGCCGCCAGACTTTTCCATCGGGCTCAAGGTCGATTCCGAAATAGGCCAGGAAATCTTCCCCGGGCTCCAATTCGATTCCTCCAGGCTCCACACCAATGATTTCTTCCAATACTACAATTTGCGGAACCGTTACTGCGGTTAGAATCACCGGGTATCCTGCATCGAACACGCGTTTGAGGCCGTCGGCATGGCTGGCCTCATTATGGACGATGTCAATGGCCGACCCCGGCATGACCAGTCCGCGGACTTCCGTTCCGATCTCCGTCACCACGTTCGGGAATTGTTCGGTGATTTGTTCGGCCAATGGGCCGTCAGGGATCCCGAATAAATACGCGTGCGGGTTTTCGGAGGTTCCGGATTCCGGCTTGAAAAACGCAATAAGCGAAGCATCCTTCGTAGCGGTGAACGTCGTTGTGGAACTGATGATATTGGAGACGTCGCCAATCCAAAACGCGAATTTATAGCCCGAATTCGGCGTGGCTTCCACCGTGCCTTCTTCGCCGGCGAAAAACACGTTCTGATTAGGAACTATCTGCACTGTTCCGGCGTCTTCCGGCAACGCAGAAACGGTTACCTGATAATCCGGCGCGCCCGTGGGACGAACCACCGCCCGGACCATCTGATTGCTGTCCATAATTATCGCGGTGACCGGATCGTCCGGATTGATAACAGCGCCTTCCCATCGGACAAAATCACCGCCGTTTGAACAGCACTTGGTGTCGGCGGTCAAGGTAACAACGGCTCCGGGGCGATACACGTTTGTCACAGGATCCGGCGGTGGATCCATGGTGACGTATGCCAAGCCGGAAGACGGGGCAACATCGACTTTCAGGGTATACCCGTTTTGAAGGATCGGTTCGAACACCGCAGTGACGGTTTCGCTGCGATCCAGGGTGATGGTGGTGGCGCTCAAATTGGGATTGGCAGCGAGGCCCACCCAGCGGTTAAAGCGCCATCCGTCAGCGGGCGCAGCCGTGATGTTTACGACCGTTCCTGACGCATATAGGTCTTGACTTGGCGTAGCTTGGGCGGTTCCGCCCGCAGCGGGAGAGGTCAATACCGTTAATTTGACTCCATCCACAGGTGGAGTAGGACATCCGCACAGAGCGCACAGGATGGCAATGCACAGGGCTGTTTGCGCCATAAGCAAGGTAAAGAGATTTTTTTTCATGGGACTTCTCCTCGTCACTCGGATTATTTCAAGTTAAACTTTGTATCGAACATGATCTGTTGGTTATGGAATGGGGGCCCAGGGAATCGTGAAACTGGCTGTTTTGCTTGGGTAATAACTGTCGTTATAGTCCACGTCACAGGAACACCCAAAAATGTTGCACCCCTTTCTCCCAATATCGGTTATCTGGACCTTGAGTGCCGCGCTTACAGGCAAACCGTTCGGCAGGGTAGTGCGCACACTAGGTTGAATCACCCATATCCATTGATTCGTGATGGCCAGTGTATTGAAAGAAAAATCCGACCAGTTGCACAAATCATTGTCGCATTTGCACATGTCCGGTTTCTTCATTTCATACTTCCAATACGCGATATTAAAATTCTTGGTATTTTGAAGAACGGTGATTTGATTGACCGTAACGGATTCGGAGCGGCTTATGGAGACTCCTCCGGAAATGGACATGACCCCATTTTTACCCAACATCCCGACACTATCGCCAATGTTCCAGCTCATACCGGACGTCACTTTCTCTTCCCCCACGGTGGTTGTGGGACTGGGCTGGATCATGGTGATCTGCGGATTCAGGCTGAAGTTGGTGGCTTGGCACGTGGTTTCGCAATAGAGCATGGCACGGGCTGATCTTTTCTCCTTATAACAGCCTGGAGAAGGATTGAACGTGCCCTGCTGGTACATATACAAATAATCATAGCCGCTGCTCAGCGAATGACACGTGTAAGGGGTCGTCAAAATGGTAAAGTAGCTTGAATTGCCCGTATCTGAAAACTTATAGCTCGTCGTGGTCTGAAGCGAGTCCGTGGTGGCGTAACTGGTCCAATCGGCAGCCGTAGACTTCAGGGCCTTTTCAACTTGTTCGCTTGGCGGCAGGACATCCGCCCGATGGCCTTTATCGTGTATCCACGCTGCAATCTTGGCAACTGCATTTGCACGCCATTCCGCGCATCCCGGATCATCCGACGAGGCATCACACACCATCGGCATTTCTTCGTCATCCGCCACAACGGGATAGAATCCCTGCAACCGCCAGTTCCGGCCTTCTGGCTCTTTATTGATGCCATAATACGCATACAACTCAGCGGGATCATCCGAACCCATCGGCGGTATGCCCAACAGTGCCTCAAGGGCGGCAAGCTGCGCTTGCGTCACATGAAACAACACGATGGGAAGTTCTGCTTCGTAAATTTGCTTAATTCCGTCGATCTGGTCCTGGGTGAGCGCCATATCCATGACATCACCGGGCATGATTACCGCTCCGTCCACCGTTCCGGTTCCCAGCACGACGTTCGGGAATTTGTTCTGGATCTCCTCCGCAAGCGGCGAATCCGAAGCGATGGGCAGAAACACATAGGCATACTCAGACCACGGCGTGTCTCCATCAGGGACAAAGATTGCCGTTACGGTTGTATCCTTGAGCACGGTAATGGTGGTTTCAGAATGGACGAGATCCGTGACGTCGCCAAGCCAAAATGCGAACCGCCAGCCCGTGGCGGCTTCCGCCCTTAATGTAGCACGCTCCCCATCGAAGAAAAGGTCTTGATCCGGTGTTGCCGTCAGTGTGCCGCCTTCGGCGGGTTCCGCTTTCAGTTCGAGCAGATGGTCTTCCGCCCCATCGGGACGAAACACGGCGAACACTGTCTTGTCCGCATCCATGGTGACGCTGGTGACATCCGATGTGGAATCCGACACATCGCCTTCCCAACGCACAAATTCTCCGTGAAGGGAATTGCACGCATACGGCTCCAGACTCAACGTTACAACCGTTCCCGGCGCATACATGCCCGTGTCAGGATCTTCATTCGGCGTTGTTATGATGTCCGCCACTCCAATCGGGGATATATCCAACGTGAGTTGGAAGCCTTCTGTGATAATCGGTTCAAATACGGCAGTTACTGTTTCGCTGTGATCCATGGAGATCAGCGTGGGGGATTCCGCGGGATATATCACCACGCCTTCCCACCGGCTGAAACGCCAGCCAGTATTCGGCGTTGCGCTAAGCGTTACCATGGTGCCTGCGGCATATTCGTCCTGTTGAGGCGCGGCGGTAACGGTGCCGCTTTCCTGAGGAGTTGTTCGGAGGGTTAGGAGTATTGCCGGTCCTTGAGGGGGACATCCCGCCAATCCAATCAGCAATAAAACCAGTACGCCTGCAAGTATGGTGTTTCTCATAGAATTTCCTTTTCTCTCTGTTCGACACACGTACAACAAACTCTGCTTCTCAGCGGCCGCACTGCCTCCGCAACCGCAAGTTCAACTATATGACTGCATCACGTGGACTTGGAAGGAATAAATGGCCATGCCTGTTTTTCAACGTTCTAACGGCTTGGTTTCGTTGCGGCAGACAGACCATATCCCTCGTAATCAACATATCCGGGATCCCTACCCCATTAACGCAGGTAACAATATGACTGGAATGAATTTGCCCTCGTAACGATCAGGTAACCACTTCATAAGAATACCCTTAACTTCTACGTTCGCATGGGCCGGGAGATGGAAGCAAATCCAATCTTTTCCTCCACAAACCTCCATTCGGTCGCATAAGGAAAACCAGCGTATTTATACAATCATCGAAAGGTAGAATCAAGTTTTTGCGATTCGTGGTTATTGTTCGATAAGGAAGAGGTTTTCAGAGGAGCCTTGAAGGATTTTGGGGAGGTCGAGGTTCATAAATGCGGGGGCAAGGATGTAATGGAATTGGTATTCTTTTGCAAGGTTCTGCCATTCGGCGCGGGTTTTTGCGGGCCATACTTCGAACCAGGGTTGTGAGGCGGCGGGTTGGTGTGGCGGTGCGGTGAGGGTAATGCCGTAGAAATCGCGATACATTTTGTAGAGGGCGGGCCCAAGAGAGGGCTGATAGGGAATCCAGGTGGTGGTGGCCATATCGGTCATGACAGGATGTCCGAGACGGGCTTGAAGGGATTCTTGTTGATGCCGGACGAGGATCATGGCGTTGGGTTCGTTCTTTTCCAAAAGGTATTGCCGTACCTGATGTTCGAATGGGCTGACAGGCAGGTGCTCGCGCTGGCTGGCCTGCTGAAGGAGAAGCAGGCAGATCAGGGCAATGGCGCAGGCGGTGGTGAAGGGCATCCACCGGGGATGGGCGGGGAAGTGCCAAAGGATGGAGGCTACGGCCGCCAAGCCGCCAAGCACGCAACACGCCGCGCCGAACTGGTGCACAAGGTCCAGTGCGATCAAGCTTGCGCTCGCCAAAGCCATCCAGGGAATGCAGAACCATTTGTCCTGACGGAGGCCCCATGCGAGCATGACGGCTGTGGCGCCCAGCATGGCGAAAAAGATGGCGTCGCCCATTTCGAAGTAACGCACGAAAAGGGAGGCGGGCAGGATTGCACCGAGTAATGGCCGCACGGCGCCGTATAAGAGCGCGCCAGCGACCCAGGGCCGTCCCGGCATCTTTTCTCCCAGGAGCGCGGCCATCATGGCGATGAGGATGGGGGAAAGATGATTGATGAGACGGTAGGGCATCCACGCGATGAGCAGTCTCGGAGTATTAAGGCCCATTCGCGCATGAACCGCCATGATCCCCCACACGAGCATTGCTACGATCCCCGCATAAACACCCAGCCACCACCATGTCCCGCCTGCACCTTCTTTCCATCGCGCGGCCGCGACCGTCAGCAGCAGAGCAGCCACTACGACAATCTGGCCGGTATCCCACGGTATCGCACGATGCGCGGCGAAATGTGCGAGATATCCGCGCAGAACGATATCGGGCTCCACCGCGCAGCTATAGGGTCCGGACATTGGAATAGGCAGGGTGAAGGCGCGCACTATGAACCAAAAACCGCCGCTTACCATCGTTCCGCCGAACCACCATGGGGCGGCTTGCCGCAATGCCTCACGCTGACCTGTGCGCCAGAGCCACAGGCCTCGCAACACCGTCCAAGCCAGCACCGGGGGGAATTGCCCGAGGTGCACGGCGGGCATTAGCCCCAGCAGGAGCGAACCGGTCCGCATATATCCAAACAAGAGAAGCGTCACTGTCAGCAAGGCCCAACCGAGGCCGACTTGACCGTTCGAGTACAATCCCGGCCAGATTTGCACGGGATAGTTGCTGTAAAAGGGCACGTGAATCCCCATCAGCACGAGGAGCGCCGCCGCATGCCCCCATCGCGCCCGTCCTGATAACAGTGCGCCCAGCAAAAATGGCGGCCACACGGTCGCCAAGAGAAACAATACGTTCCGCAAGGCATTCGCCAGGAGCGGTCCCGGGAAAAGCGCCATCAGTGCAGCGAGCGACCAGGTCTGGAGGCTGTAGAACTGATGCACGTACTGGGCAAGGGGATGATCCGGCGGATAGGGCGCCTGCCCCAGCAATACCTGGGCGAATTCGAAATTCTCATCCCAGCGCACGCCGCGCAGTCCTACCGCAACTACACAAAATGCTCCCCAAAGCGCCAAGCCGCTCATAATGCTTGAGAGCCGCAACCGGTATGTGATGATCGTATGAGCCATGTCTCTTCTATAGAATATTTTTGGACGGAAGACAAGAGGAAATTATCGGGGCATGATATTGGGTGCCGGAAAAGGCATTCCAAAGCCTGAACCCCAGGGCTATCGCATTAAAAAAGCCGATACATTGGCATTTCTCAAGAACCGAGACTCTCCTTCGCAAGGGATTTGCCAGCGTTTGTTTGAATCAACCCAATGACAAAAGCGATTTTGCGGGGAATTTTTAATGCGATAGCCCTGCCCTGAACCCCAGTCCCTAACCCCTTTCATGGTATACTTAGGTTTAATGGACGGGTTTGTGAAAAACAAGTATTCGCCGGAAAGATCCCCGAAAGAATCCGGTATGCCGGTGTCCTTTGATCCTGCGCAGGCGCCCTCCGAGCCTGGCTGTTATCTGATGTTCGATACGCAAGGGAAGGTATTGTATGTGGGGAAGGCGAAAAGCATCCGGGCGCGGCTGCGGAGTTATTTGAATGAGACGGATTCCCGTTATAGCGTGAAATTCCTGATGCGGCGCGTGGCGAAGATGGAATTTTTGGTCACCCGTAATGAGAAAGAGGCGCTGTTGCTGGAAAACAGCCTCATCAAGCAATTCAAACCGCGGTATAATGTCCAACTCCGTGATGATAAGACGTATATCAGCCTTCGAATTGACACCCGGCAGGAATTTCCGCGGATTACGGTGGTGCGGCGGTTCAAAAAGGATGGGGCGCGGTATTTTGGGCCATATCACAGTGCCTTGGGCGTGCGGCAGACACTCCGTCAGTTGCAGCGGCTGGTCCCGTTGCGGACGTGTTCCGATCCCGTGCTAAAGAACCGGACGCGGCCCTGTTTGTATCATCAAATGAAGCTGTGCATGGCGCCGTGCGTCGGACATATCAACGCGGAAGCCTACCGGGAACTGGTGGAACAGGCCATTTTGGTGCTGGAGGGGCGCAGTGAGGAGTTGGAAAAGGTTTTGTTGGAAGGCATAGCGCGGCACGCGGATCGCATGGAATATGAAGAAGCGGGGGTGTTGCGGGACCGGCTTTATGATCTGCGCGGGATGTTGGAAAAGCAGCAGACGGTTACGACGGCGCGCGCGGACGACCGGGATGTTTTCGGCGTTTACGGCGAGGGGCGTTTTGTGGAGATCCAAGCGCTTTCCTACAGGGGAGGGAAAATGCTGGGGGGGCGAAACTTTTCATTTGAGCGGTGTGAAGCGCCGCTGCCGGAAGTGTTAAGTTCTCTGTTGCTGCAATACTATGCCCAAGCGTACATTCCCCAGGAAATCATAATCCCTGTGGCGCTGGAAGAAGCAGGTACGTTAAACGAAATTTTGACGGAACGGCGCGGGGGGAAAGTTGAGGTGGTATATCCACAACGGGGTGAGAAGCGGGCCTTGCTTGATCTCGCCGTGCGCAATGCGCACCGCAGTTTTGAGGAAAAGCGGATGCGGGAAAAGGCGCGGACGGATGTTCTGGAGCAGATGCAGAAGGCGCTGGGGCTGCCGCGTGTGCCGCATCGGATCGAGTGCTTTGACATATCGACGGCGCAAGGCGACAAGACGGTGGCCTCCATGGTGACTTTTCAGGATGGGGCCGCCGACACAGCGCGGTACCGCCGGTTCTCGATGCGGACAGTCCAGGGGCAGGACGATTTTGCGAGCATGCGGGAAGTGTTGATGCGGCGGTATACACGGGCGATTGAAGAAAATGACCTGCCGGATTTAACATTAATTGACGGAGGGCGCGGCCAATTGGGCGTGGCCTCGGCGCTGTTCAGCGATTTGGGGATCGAAGACCTGCCGCATGCGGGGATTGCAAAGGCGCATCCGGAGAAACAGGGAGACCAGGCCTTGGAACGGTTGTTCTTGCCGGGGCGCGCGAATCCCTTGGTGTTGCCGCAGCATGGGCCGGTTATGGTATTGTTAACGCGCATCCGAGACGAAGCCCATCGTTTCGCCGTGACGTATCATCGCAAACAGCGAACACGGGCTGCGTTGCGCACTGTGTTAACAGACATTCCTGGGATAGGACCGGCGCGGGCGAAGATTCTCTTAAACCATTTTGGTTCCGTGTCGAAGTTAAGGGACGTTGGTGTGGAGGAGATTGCAGCACTGCCCGGATTCACCCGCGCACAGGCGCAGGCGGTGTTGGAGTTTCTGCGAGGAGAGCGTGCATGAACGTATTTTGGATGATAGACGGGGTATTTCTGGCGGCGGGACTGCTGGTCCTGCTGCTGGGCGGTTCGCCCGGCCTGTGGATCGCCCTGATGGTGCTTGCCTTGCTTCTGGCGGCGATAATGACCTATTGGATCGTCCTGAATTCCATGTATCCCGAGACGTTGCGCACCAACGAGATCTATACGGTGACCACCCCTGATTTGTGGAAACTCCGGGTCTGCCGCTATCGAAAAGGGCGTATGGAAGGGGAACCGATCCTGTTCGTGCATGGATTTAATTCGAATCAGCACAACTTTACCTGCCCGGATGGCAAGAGCATGGTGGACTACCTCTCAGGGCGGGGGTATGACTGTTGGGCGGTGGATTTGCGCGGATGCCGTTCCTCCGTGGCGCCGTTTGAACATTCGCTGGCGGATACGGCAATGGACGATTACGTAATGAACGATATCCCGGCGGTAATTCAATTTATACGCAAGACGACGGGGTATGCGAAAGTGCATTGGGTGGGGCATTCGATGGGGGGGATGTTGTTGTATGCGTATGAACTGGTGCACGGTCCGCAGTATATTGCCAGCGGAGTGACGTTGGGCGGCCCGGTGGGGTTTGAGGGCGCAAAGGCACACGTGCCCAAGCCGATTGCCGTATTTGCAGGGGCGTTTCCCCGGGTGGCAGGCAATATCCTTCGCGGGTTCGTGCCGTTTATCCGCTTGATTGGCAGCGGGCTGTTTTTATATCCGGTGACCGTGCGCAATGTGCATTCGGAAATGAACACGGGGCATTTTATCGGCATGCTGGAAGATCCCCTGCCCAAGGTTTTGAAAGAAATTGCGTTTTCGCTGAACAACAAAGTCTTCCGCGTGAACAACGACACGGTGGATGTAGTGGGGGGCTTGTCGCAATTGTGTGTGCCGCTGCTGGCGATCTATGCGGCGCGGGATCCGTTTGCGCCTCCGGAGCAAGGTGAGAAGTTTATCCGGCAACTACCCCATGAGGACAAGAAAATCCTGGTACTCTCGAAAGCGGAAGGGTGCGTGGAGGATTATGATCACGTGGATCTGGTGATGAGCCGGGAGGGCGCACGGGAAGTGTTTGAACCCATGCGGCAATGGTTCGAAGCGCATCCAATCCGGGAACGGCTCAACCTCGTCGACGAGGAGGAAGAACGGCACGATATTCGGCGGCCCCTCAGTGGCGTCCAACGCGCACATATTCTTTCGGGGCGTTCCTATGCTCATCTGTCCCCGGAAAATCACAAGGCGGCAAAAGCCCAAAAAGCACGCAGGCCGGCCCGGGGTTCGGTGCGCAAAAAGACTTCCACGTCTGTGCGCCGAAGCTCCGCGCGCAAAAAAACGGTCAAAACGCCTAAAAAGCGATAGTGCATTTTTTCAGCGGCGCGGCGCCAGTGTTTGGTGAAGGAAAGCCCTTCCGGTTTTCGTATGTGGATCGCGAAGGCAAGCCCATCGGCGTGCGTTTGAAGATTTTTCCAGATCGGCGCCTGGAGTATCGAGCCCGAAACCTATGGCGTGCTCAGGTCGCTTCATATTGATGCCGCGGCGCTGCGCGTGTCGCCGGAGGGCGTCCTGGAAGTGCCGTTTAAGGCCAAGCATGGTAAAGTAGCGATTGAACTGGGGACTTTACGAGTATGCGATATTATTGTGCTGGCAAATGCCAGGGAAACGCTGGAAGCATACCGCACGTTGTTTCAGAAGGCGGTTGAAGAGGAAAAGATGCAGTGATTGCGATCTTGACTACTCTTGGGTGGAGGGGGCGCAGCACGGCTCGATGGGATGGCGCAGGAGTTTTTCGACGGCTTTTCTGCGCGGTTTGGAAAAAAATTTGCGGGCTTGCCGCTCAAAGGCCTCGCGGTGATTCTGACAGCGGCGTTTGGCATCGCGGATAACCGCGGGAAATCCCTGGGCGCTTTTAGGCGGGGCTTCGCGTCCCAGAAGCACAAGTTCATTGCGAAGCATGCGGAAATCATTCCAGTCGCCGAGTTCGTCCTGCGTGTTTTTAAGGCGTTTAAGGAAAAGCATGAAGTCTTCGCCGTAAAGGGGGGCGTAGAGTTCGCAGGCATAGCGGAATTTCTTGAAGGTGATGCGCAAATTATGCAGGACTTCTTCCTCGTCGGATTTTCGCCATCGGTCATATTGACGGCACAGATTTTTATAGTTGCGCAACAGATTCTTTCGGGCTTGCTGCACGTAACATTTCGACTGGGTTTTAAGTTCATTTCCCAAAAGTTGCACATGCGCTTCAAACTCAGGGCGGTCCACCAGCGCGGCGGCTTCATTACATTTCGGGGATAAAGCTTTCCGGCGGGCGCGCACTTTCCGAAGGGCATAATTGTAGGCCAGCCGGAGGGCGCCATCGACGTTTTTTCGGCGGCGCTCCAGCATTTGGAGCATGACGTCGAGTTCGCGGGGTTCACCCAGAAGGCGCGTTATGGTTTTGACATAATCACGGAAGGCTTCCCGGGGTTCATCCGGGAGCAGGGCGGCAAAATCGCACAAGACGGCCCTCAGCCGCCGCGAAGCGACCCGCATATCGTGAATGCCGTCCGGATCTTCTTTTTGAACGAGTGCAACCTGTTCCTGGACCACAAACACGCGGCCCTTGAATCCCGCACACGCGGCTTCCGCGCCGAGTTTGCACTTCTTAGACACGACGGCTCTCCACTTCGCGCACAACGCTGCGTTCAGCGTCCCCAAGGAGGTGCTCTTTGATCGTCAACAGGCTTTCCGCGGACCCATGACGCCCAACTGAGCCCCGCCCCGCATTTGTCATTTTTCAAACTACCAGTATACGCATTTGCGGACTGTTTTACCAAGCACGCATCCGGCAAACTTGTCAACATGGCCCACGCACGATATACTGATATACAGAACATCGTTTTTTTAATGCAAAGCGGCACGGGGCCGTTTATTTGCGTAAGCTATTGACATACAATGGTTTGTGAGGTGTTTGGCATGGCAAAAGTAGCCGTAGTAAAGACCAGTCCGGCCACGGTCATCGAGGATTATAAACGCTTGATGGACCTGGCGGACTTTTGTGCGCATGTTCCCAAGGACAAGCCAGTTTTTTTAAAGGACAACATTTCGTGGCATTACATGTTTCCCGGCGCGAACACAACGCCGTGGCAGTTGGAGGCGGTGATTCAATATTTGCAGGAGAAGGGCTACAAGGAAATTTCGGCGGTGCATAACAAGACGGTGGTGATCAGTGCCCCAAAAGGGCAACGCCTCAACCGCCTTGACAAAGTCTATAAGAAATATGGCATCCGCGAGGTGATGAATTATGATCCGCGCGATGTGAAATGGGTAAAGTATGAACCCAAGGCAAAGATGTTGGCTTTGCCCGCGATTTTCCCAGAGGGCATTTATATCCCGGATTATTTCTTCGGTAAAAGCATCGTGCATTTGCCCACGGTGAAATGCCACATTTACACCACGATGACCGGGGCAATGAAGAACGCGTTTGGCGGCTTGCTCAATACAAAGCGTCACTACACGCATTCCGTCATCCACGAGACCCTGTGTGATTTGCTCGCCATTCAAAAGGAAATCCATGCGGGGATTTTTGCAGTGATGGACGGCACCACCTGCGGTAATGGGCCCGGCCCGAGGTGCATGGAGCCGGTGCAGAAAGATTATCTGCTCGCGAGCGCGGACTCCGTGGCCATCGACTGTGTCTCCACCCACCTGATGGGATTGGACCAGCAGAAGGTGAAATGTGTGCGGATGGGACACGAACTGGGTCTGGGCGTGGGTAAATTCGAGGAGATTGAGATTGCCGGCGAAGACATTCGCGATGTGAATTTCGGTTTTGACGTCGGGGCCACCTTCGCGAGCCATGTGGGCCATCTTGCCTGGTTCAGTCCGCTCAAAAGCCTCCAAAAACTCTTTTTCCACACCCCCGTGGTGAATGTCTTCATTTTGGGTTCTTACCTGTATCACGATTATTACTGGTACCGGATGAAAGGTACGGCCCGCATTAACGCCTGGCTCCAAACCCCCTGGGGCCAGCTTTTCCAGAAATACTAAGGGGCATTGCGCAAAATTCATTCCTCTATCCGTGATACCCTTACAAGGTGTCACCTATCACGGAAATTTAGTAGCGCCGAAATCCGTTCGGCGTAAAAACATAGGGGGATACCTGGATTCAAGCGTGTGTTCTTTTCTCCATTCCCTTTTGGAAATGGGCGCTACAACAACCTTACAATCCATTGAGAGTAATTGTCCCCTATTTCGCAAATGCCTCTTCACCGGTTTCTATTGTGGAATTTTAAAAAGGTTCGTATAATTATTTATTGTGGGTTGTATAGTAAGCAGGTTCTGAATCAAGGAGGCCAGACATGCAAATTCTAACGGCCGGCCATCGGATGCAGCCACGGGTACGTGTGCTGATATTTTCTGCCATTCTACTAACCGTTTTCTCCGCCGCGGGTGAGAGCGGGCCTAAAACAAATGTTGTGGTCACCACCCTGAGTGACGTACAGGACGGAGATACCTCGTCCATTGCGGCGCTGACGGCGACGCCGGGCCCGGATGGGGAGATATCGCTTCGCGAGGCGATGCAGGCGGCGGTTAACTCGGCCGGGAGCGACTTCATCAGTTTTGAAAGCGGTCTCACGGGTACGATTATGTTAACGGGCCAGTTGCCTGCGTTGTGGGATGCGAACGGCGGAACGGAAATCCAGGGGGAGGATCGAATCACGCTGGATGGCGCGGAGATGCCTGGGCTCAGTCAGCCGTGCATCAGCATCATCTCTTCGGGCAATGTGATATCCGATTTAACTATTGTGAATTGTCCGGATGCTGGAATCTACATCTCTGGGGAACAAGCGACGGATAACCATGTGAAGGGATGCATTATCGGCACGGATGCCGCAAATTCCCCGGGTCTGGGTTGTGCCACAGGCGTCACCCTTGGCGATGGCGCAAAACAGAACTGGATAGGCAGCACGCTCCCGGAGGATCGCAATGTGATATCCGGCAATCAAATATGCGGCGTATTGTTGGAAAGCACTTCCGAGGGCATCATTACCGACACCAATGCCGTCCAGGGCAATTTTATCGGCACCAACGTGGCAGGCACGGCCGCCGGGCCGTGCAACACCACGGGGGAATCCCATGGAATCATGATCCGCGACGGCGCCCATTCCAATGTCATTGGCGGAGGCGGCACGGGGGCGGGCAACGTCATTTCCGGCAACTGCGGCAGCGGCGTGTTTATTTATGGCGCCAGTGCCTTCGGCAATCATGTGCTGGGCAATTATATCGGCACGAATGCGGCGGGCACGGGAGCCGTGCCCAATACGTTGAATGGTATTTCACTTCGCACGGGGACATCTTACAATGAAATTGGGGGGAATATTGAGAGCATGCGCAATGTCATTTCGGGCAATGCGCGCAGCGGCCTGTTCATGATGGACGAGAATACCTCCAGCAACCTGGTCCGGAGCAATTACATAGGCGTTGATGCCACGGGAGCCAATCCCTTGCCGAACGGAATCTGCGGCATCTTGATCATGGAGGGGCCCTCCAACAACCGCATCGGCGAGACGGCCTCTCCCTGGGGCAACCAGATCGCCTGGAATACGTCGTACGGCATCCAAGTGGATGGCGCCGCGTCAACAGGCAACATTATCCATGCAAATTCCATTCATCACAATGGCGGCATGGGCATATTGATCGCGAACGGAGGCAATGGAAGCATATGGCCCCCCGTAATTACTTATTTGGATTCCATAGGGGGCCGCATTGAAGGCACGGGAATTCCCGGAGCCATTGTAGAACTGTTTATAGATGACGAAGACGAAGGCCAATTGTATCTGGGAATGGCATGCACGGTCTCTGAGACGGGCTCGTTCTGGGCGGAATTCAATTTCACCACGGCCCACATCGGCAAATACCTCACCGCCACCCAGACAGACAACCGTGGGACCTCCAGATTCAGCGATCCCCCAGTGTTGATTCCCACCTCGGCCCCAGAGGGTGAAACGGAGGGCGAGGGATGCAGGGGGTATACCGTGTGTCTGGGCGCATGCCCGGGAAGTTATACGGACGCTGATGGCGATGGGCTCAATGCGTGTATCGAAAGTTGTTTATGCACCAGCGATCGGATAGAAGACAGCGACGGCGACGGCATGCCGGACGGCTATGAAGTTCAGCATGAATTTGATCCCACCGCGAATGATGCAGAGGGGGATGCGGATCTGGACGGACTGACCAATATTCAGGAATACCGGACGGGAACCGATCCGCAGGATGCAGACAGTCCCGGGGGCGTGTTTTATGTGGCGCCCCCGCCGCAGGGGTTGGATGCCCCCAATCGAGGCACACTGGAATTGCCCTGGGCCACCATTAACTATACGATGACGCATGCAGTGGTTCCACCCGCCAAGGCGTTGCGCATCGTCCTGTTGTCAGGTGCTTATTCGGAAAGCGTTACATTGCTCCCGGGCATGACGCTATCCGGCTTTCCCGGCGCCTCGGTGGAAATTGCCGGGGCCATGGCGGGTGCGGAAGGCAGTGTATTGGAGGGACTGGATATAGTATCGGATGGAGTGGCGGCGGTGGTGTTGACCATGAATGACGTAGCCATGCGCGTCACGCGGATTCGTTTCTTCGGAAGTGAAAACCGAACCGAGACGGGGTTGTTGGTGTCGGGCAATGCACCCGCGGAATCCGTGGTGGAGGAATGCACGTTCAGTGTTCTGGGCGTGGGTGTTGACATCGCGGATGACATCCCCATGATCCGGCGGTGTACGTTTGCCAATATCGCGGAGGCCGGGATCATCGTCCGGCAGAGCAGCGGACCTGTCAGCACCAATTCGATTGGCGGTCAGAATGATCCACAACGGGGATGCAACACATTCGGCCTCGATATCGATGGCCCAGCCGTTTTGAATGAACGCTCCACCCCGCTGTTGTTGGAAAACAATGATTGGGGAACCATCGATCCCCAAATTATCTCGGAACGAATCGAGGGGGCAGGAAGCGGCGATTTCACCCCATTCCTCGTGGCCGGATCCGGGCTCCTGGCCTCTTCGCTCTATTGCACGGTATGGGATGCGGATACGCAGGCCCTCATTCTTAATGGCTCCCTTCAGGCGGGATCCTATGGACCGGTGTCGGAAAATATCCGGGGGGTTTATGCCTTTCCGGCGCTGCCTGCCGGAACGTACGTTGTTGGGGCGGCAGCACCGGACTATCAGAATGATCAAAAAATGATTACCGTCGGAACCGGTCAACCGAACTCGGCGGCATTCGCACTTCATGCCGAAGGCGGAGAGGGCGAAGAAGGAGACCTGGAAGGAGGTGGAGAAGGAGAAGGGCAGGAGGAAGGGCAACAGGAAGGAGAAGGAGAACCGCAACCACCGGACGATTGCCACTGTTCAAATCCGAAAAAAGCATTGCCCGATCCCGGTGAAATATTCCTGGGCGCACTGTCCGTGATGGTATTAATGCTTGCCTCCACAAAATTAAGAATCAAGGAATAGCATGAGCAGCCTGGACAAGTGAAAACAAAACAGAAATACTGTAATGTGTAGAAAAACACCCGGTGGTTGTTGTAGATGAAAAAAGTCACAATGGGAGGCTATTATGCTTCGGACAATAGGTGTCTCCATTATGGTGGGGCTCTGTACATTCCAGGTTTCCGCGGCAGTCTGGTACGTTGACAAGGATGTTACAGGAACGGAAACCGGAACATCGTGGGCGCAGGCCTTCAATACACTTCAGGAGGGGATCGACGCGGCGGCCGCGGATGGAGGCGGAGAAGTTTGGGTGGCGGAAGGACGATATGATGAAGTGCGCAGCCATACAATGCACGCACCCGCAGTGGATACCGGCTCGCTGGTGCTTAAAAGCAACGTCTTCCTCTATGGCGGCTTCGCGGGAACAGAAACCGCGCGGGATCAACGCGATTGGAGATCCCATGATTGTAGTATTGATGGGGCCACCGCTCGGACTGGACAACCGTCGTATCACGTAGTGGTGGGAGGCAATCTATCCGGTTTGGATGGTTTTGTAATCACCGGAGGCGCGGGCGATGACGGGATTGCCGGTGTGGAACCGCCGCAGGAATGGGGCGCGGGCATGTACAACGACAACGTGTTTGTCACGGTGGCCCATTGCGTGTTTACGAATAACCGGTCCGAGACTCAGGGCGGAGCCATGTACAACCATGAAATTACCGTCCATGTGACCGACTGTGTTTTTGCGGATAACACTGCCCACTATGGCGCAGCGATATTCAGCAACGGAAGCACGGATGATCTAATTGTAAACGAATGCCAGTTCCGGGATAATCAAGTGACCATAGACGGTGGTGCGGTGGAATGTTTTGGGAGTGGCGCCTATGCCTTCGCCAACTGTTTGTTTACCGGCAATTCCGGGGGGCGGTATGGGGGAGCGATGATGAACGGGAGCGGGGCCAATGTAACCCTTGTTAATTGCACATTCTGGGGGAATGCCGGCGGAGAGGCCGCCATCTCCAATTGGAGTATTTCCCCTGTTATCACCAATTGCATTATATGGGGAAACACACCGGCCTCAATCAGTGGAAACGCCACGGTCTCGTATTCGAATATCCAAGGCGGTTTCGCGGGGGATAACAACATTAATCAAGATCCGCTTTTTAAACAGCCGGACTGGGCTGATTTTTCCCTGCAACCGGATTCGCCCTGTATCGATACCGGAACACCCGGCGGCGCGCCAACCATCGATTTAGACGGCAGGCACAGACCCATCGATATTCCTGGAAAAGGGGTGGACGGTCCGGAACTGGGCTATGACATGGGCGCCCTGGAGTATATGAGCGTCATTTACGTTGACCGGGATAATACCTCCGGAACGGAGACGGGGATGAGTTGGGACGCCGCATTCAACACCATTCAAGAAGGCATCGACGCCTCGTTTGCTTTTGGCGGAGGCGATGTCTGGGTTGCCGAAGGACTTTACAATGAACCAAGAGACAATGACACCGGCTCCATACTCATGAGGGAAGGTGTTCAACTCTATGGGGGCTTTGCCGGAACGGAAACAACGCTTGTAGAACGAAACTGGAATGCACATGGTACGATCCTCGATGGTTCCGTGGCACGGGCCGGTGGGCAGGCCTGCAGTGTCCTCATCGGCGCGGATAATGCAACATTGGACGGTTTTACCGTTACCGGCGGAGATGCCAACGTACCCGATCTTTGCACGGAAGGCGGCGGGATGGAGATCGTCGGGTGCTCGCCTACGGTGACCAATTGCATTTTCACGGGCAACCGTGCTGATTTTTGCGGGGCCATAGGCATTTCCGCCACGGCTTCTCCTGTCATTTTCAATTGCGTGTTCGATCAAAATGAAGCCGCCACCAATTCCGGCGTGATGGGCATCTGCGGCGGGGCCACGCCGAATATTAGCTGGTGTACATTTGCCAATAACACCTGCGGGCGCATGGGCGGCGCCATTGTGGTTTGCGACGGGGCCACCGCCACGATCCGGCACAGCCGTTTCATCGGTAATTCGGCGTTCAACATCGGCGGCGCGATCTGCAACTATAACAATGGAACTTCGCTTGTCTGGAACTGTTTGTTCGCGGACAATGAGACTCGGGATACAACGTTTGGCGGCGGCGCGATTGGCAATTGGAAGTCCAATTTGCTTATCACGAATTGCACCCTTGTCAACAACACGGCAGCGAATCAGGGCGGGGCCATCGGAAACTGGAACAACTCCATTTCCACCGTGAAGAACTGTATTGCATGGGGAAATGCCCCGCAACAAATATCGGATGACACTAGCACCACCAACATCACGTATTCAGATATAATGGGCGGGTTTTCCGGAGAGGGCAACATCAGTGCGGATCCCCGGTTCGTGGGAGAAAACGATTTCCATCTCTCCGCGGATTCGCCGTGCATTGACACGGGCGCGGCCACGCCGGTTCCCATACGGGATTTGGATGGTCAGGCCCGTCCGGTGGATATCCCCGGTGTGGGCACGGATGGCGAGGGCGACGGCTTTGACATGGGCGCATATGAATATGTGGCCGGCGCCGAAGGTGAAGGGCAGGGCGAAGGCGAGGGTGAAGCGGGTCATACCCTTACGATGGAATTGACCAACGTGGATGACGCCGCATATGTCTATCTAAATGATGTGTTGGTTCTGGAGAGCCATTGGGGCTGGGATGAAACCGGCACGTATACGGGCCATCATGTTGGTTACAGCGGCGAAGTGCGGGTCCCGTGCTCCAGGCTTATTGAGGGCGTAAATACCGTCGATTTCCTGGTGTGGAACGCGGCGGCATGTTGTGGAGTGGCTGCAAATCTTATCCTCCGCTTGGACGGCGTAGAAGTTTACAATAACGGCATTACGGAAACGGACAGCACGGAGGGATTCAAGTTTTCGGATTCCTATACGCTGAATTGGACCGGCCCTTGCGCGGACGAAGGCGGGGAAGGTGAAGGGGAGATCTGTGGTGACGTGCAGGGGTGTGAGCTGGCCTGCCAGGGCACGCCCTCTGAGGATGTGGATGGTGATGGGTTGTCGGCGTGTGTGGAGAATTGTGTCTGCACCGATGACACGCTTGTGGACACCGAGGGCGACGGATTGCCGGATGTATTTGAACTGAATAATGGCCTGGATCCAAATGCCGATGATGCCCAAGGCGATCTGGATGCGGATGGAATCAGCAACCTCGATGAATATCTGGCGGGGACCTCGCCGGTGGATCGGAATGATCCCTGCACCACCGCCTATGTTGCACCACCTCCTTTTGGGGATGATGCCGAAGGCGATGGCAGCCTGCTGCATCCCTGGGCAACCATCGCCTATGCCTTGGATCATGTGAACACTTCTCCTGCGGTCCCGCCCGCAAAAATCGTTGCGATCTCCGGAGACTATCCCGAAACATTCACGATGAAACAAAATGCCACGGTAGGCGGTGCCCCCGATAACGTTGTCCGCATCATCGGTTCGGTGACCGGCGCGGAAAATAGTGGTTTGGAAAATCTGGAAATTGCAGGCGGAGGCTCCTCACCCATTCTGCTCGATATGAATGATGTAACGATGCGTGTGATCAAGGTCCGCTTCACCGGCATGGAAAACCGCACCGAGACGGGTATTCTGGCGGATGGCGCACACCCCGGCCAGTCCGTTATTGAAGAATGTGATTTCAGCCAGCTCGCCACGGCGATTGATATAGGACAAGACATCCCCATGGTGCGCAGGAATGTTTTCCATGATCTGGCGCAATCGGCGATTATTCTCCGCGAAACGGACGAGCCCAACACGGGTTCTCTGGGCGATGTCACGGATCCCGCCATTGGCTGCAATTCATTCGAGATGTCCATTGACGGTCCCGCCGTGTTGAATGAGCGCGGCGTGGAGATCAAAATGGAATTGAACGATTGGGGCACAAATGATGCCATAGCGATTGCAGCACGCATCAGCGGCCCGGCGGATTTCGAGCCGTTCCTGGCCGCGGGCAATGGCATTCTAGCCGCCTCACTATATTGCACCGTGTGGAACGCAACGACTCAGGAACGTATCGAGACCGCCTCTGTGGCGATTGCCCCGGGGCTTTATGCAACCGTAACAGAGAACGTGGATGGTGTCTATGCCTATCCCGCCATCCCTGATGGCAACTATACGGTCACGGTAGAGGCTCCCAACTACGAATCGGCCACCCTGTCGATACGGGTGGCTTCGAGCGCCCAAAATTCCGTGGCGATCCCGTTGGAACCTTCGGGAGAGGAAGGCGAAGGCGAAGGCGAAGGGGAACAGCCAGACTGCCATTGCGGGAAATCGGAACCTTCGCTCCCCACCGGGGATCAAGCCTTTATGGTGGCGTTGGCGCTTGTCACACTGTTGGCCTTCAGCCGCCGTGGCAAAAGCGGTTGATCGCTTCACAATAGTCCGCGCATGCGCTATAATCGCGGCGCTTCAGATGCTTCTCTTTACAACGTTAAGGATTTTTTCGTGAGTACCAAAACCACCGTAGCCGTTCTGATGGGCGGCATGAGTTCCGAGCATGAGGTCTCTTTGTGCTCAGGGCAGGGCGTCGTGCAGGCGCTTCACGGCGAACACTATGCGCCGCTGCCTGTCACCATTACCCGGCAAGGGAAATGGCAATTCCCCGGCGGCGCCTCTCTTGATCTATATGACGCCATTCCCCATCTGCGCGATATGCACATCGACTGTGTATTTATCGCCTTGCACGGCGCCTTTGGCGAAGATGGACGCATCCAAGGCTTATTGGATCTGCTGGGGCTGCCGTATACAGGGTCCGGGTGTGCCGCCAGCGCGCTCGCCATGGACAAGGTGCGCTGCAAAGCGGTGGTGCAGGCGGAAAACATTCGCATCGGCGCGCATCTCGCTTTTGGCCCCTATACATGGCAGAGTGACAGCGAGGCGGTGATAGAAAAAGTTGCCCAGGAAATTGGCTATCCCTGCGTGGTAAAACCCTCCTGCCAAGGGTCCAGCGTGGGTATATTCATCCCCCGCGATGCCGAAACGCTCCGAAACGCGGTGGAGGCGGCGCTCCCGCTGGATGATGCCGTTATGATTGAACAATTTATTCAAGGCAAGGAAGTAACCTGCGCGGTCTTGGATGCGGAACCCGGCCTGCGCGCACGCGCACTCCCCCTGACCGAGATTCGCCCGAAAACAGCCGCTTTTTTCGATTATGAGGCTAAATACACTCCCGGCGCCAGTGAAGAAATCACTCCGGCGGCGCTGGATCCTGACACCACCGCCCAGATTCAGGATATGGCGGTGCGTGTGCATCATATTGTGGGATGTAAAGGCTGGAGCCGAAGCGATTTCATTATTGACAGCGAAGGGCCGGTCTGGCTGGAGGTGAATACAGTGCCTGGATTGACCCAGACCTCGTTATTCCCGCAGGCCTGTGCCGCCGCGGGCATCAGTTATGTCCGGATGGTCCGTCTCTTCGTGGATGCCGCGCTCCGCGAAAACCAACGAAAGGCTTCCTAATGGCGATTCCCTTCACCAAATTGCATGGACTCGGCAACGATTACCTGTTTATTGACGGCGCCAAGCATCCTATCGAAGATCCGGCGGAATTGTCGCGGTGCATGAGCCACCGCCATTTGGGCGCGGGTTCGGACGGTATCATCCTAATCCTGCCCGGAAGCTCAGGCGGCTTTACCATGCGCATATTCAACGCGGACGGCAGCGAAGCGGAAACCTGCGGGAACGGCATCCGCTGTTTCGCAAAATATGTCTATGAACATGGCATGACGGACAAAACGGAGTTCGTGATCGACACGCTGGCGGGGCCCAACAGGGTTGTATTGCGCGTGGAAGACGGCGTGGTGCAGTCGGTGCGGTCGAACATGGGCGTGCCAAAATTTGAACGCGCCGAGATCCCCATGCTCGGTCCGTCGGGGCATGTCATAGAAGAAGAACTGGATCTGCGGGATCAAACCGTCCGGATCACCTGTGCCAATATCGGCAATCCACACGCCGTGGTTTTCGTGGACGATGCCACGAAAATCAATTTGGCGGAGATTGGACCCAAAATAGAAAATCACCCAAAATTTCCACAGCGCACAAATGTGGAATTCGTGAATGTGCTGGATGCGGACAACATAGTAATGCGGATTTGGGAGCGCGGAAGCGGCATCACCATGGCCAGCGGGAGCGGCTCTTGCGGATCGGCGCTGGCGGCCATGATCACCAACCGCGTGAACCGCCGCGTGAACGTGCATCTGGTGTACGGCGCGCTTATAATTGAATGGTCGCAAGACGGCTGTGTATACCAGGAAGGCCCGGCCACGGAAGTCTATAGCGGCCTCTGGCCGGAATAAAGGAGAGAGCCATGGCAATCCGGTTGGCAGTGCTGTTATCGGGCAGCGGAACCACGCTGCAAAACATCATTGATCATATCGAGCACGGCAAGCTGGACGCGGAAGTGGTATGCGTCATTTCCTCGCGCAGCAACGCCTATGGCCTGGAACGCGCCCGCAAACATTCCATCCCCGCCATTACCCTGCCGTTCAAGCAATTTCCGGATTCGTCCGCGTTTTCCTGGGCCATCTGGGACGAAGTCCGGAAATACAACACGGATTTGGTGGCCTTGGCGGGGTTCATGTCCCTGCTCGAAGTGCCACCGGAGTTTGCAAACAGAATTATGAATGTGCATCCGGCGCTTATTCCCGCATTCTGCGGCAAGGGCATGTATGGACATCATGTGCATGAAGCCGTGCTTGCCTACGGCGCCAAAGTGAGCGGGGCCACCGTGCATTTTGTGGATGAGCATTACGATCACGGCCCCATCATCCTGCAAGAAGCAGTTCCCGTGCTTCCGGACGATACGCCGGATTCACTTGCGGAACGCGTGCAGGCAAAAGAGCGGGAACTCTACCCCCGTGCCATCCAGCTTTACGCCGAAGGCCGCCTCCGCATTGAAAACCGGATAGTCAAGATTATCTAATCGACATCGACGGCTTGATTCATTTGAGTGCTTTGGCAAAAAACAAAAAAACCTAAGCGGCCAAAACAACCAAAACAATCACGCTCTTCCTCAAAATGACAATACGGCCTATAAGGACCATTGAGGCCCGCGACATCTGACATCTGATAGCTGATAGCTGATAGCTGATAGCTGATAGCTGATAGCTGATAGCTGATAGCTGATAGCTGATAGCTGATAGCTGATAGCTGATAGCTGATAGCTGATAGCCCTGTCCCCCGTCTTGTCCTCCGAAGTCACGCGCCGCGCGTGACGAAGGAGGGCTCCCAAAGCTGTGCTTTGGCACCATTTCGCATCAGCCATTCCCTGTGGTATACTTTTTACCGTAAGGATACGGTGCGTATGATAAACAAACAGTGTGTACACACATTACAGAGGAGGCTCTCTTCTATGGGTAACCAAGTTCTTTTCCACACCCCTGTGCCACGTACGATCATGACCCTGCTGGCGTTCTTGTTCCTACTCCCCTCTGCCTTCGGCGCCACCTTCGTCGTCAACGACCTTGGCGACGCCTCCGATGCCAATCCCGGTGACGGCATCGCGGCAACTGACGGCGGCGTAGCCACACTCCGCGCGTCGATAGAAGAAGCCAACGCGTTGACAGGTGCGGATACCATAACCTTTGATGAAGGGGTGTTTTCTACACTAGTCACCATTCCTGTTTCCACAGAAATAACCATAACCGATACCCTGATTATCCAAGGTCCGGGAATGGATGTCCTCACCATTAGCGGCCAAGACCTAACCCGCATTTTGGGTATTGGTTCACACGATGTCGAAATATATGACATAACATTTGCCCATGGGAGTATACCTGAATATACATTAGGTGGGGCAATTGATACCTATGCAAATCCAATTCTATTTGAGCGATGTGCTTTTATTTCCAACCATTCTGTGAGCGGTGGGGGTGCCATGCATATAACAGGGGATACGACATTACGTGATTGTGTATTTTCCGAAAATACAGCCTATAGCGCAATGGGCCTTAGTCAAGGTGGTGCTATTTTGAGTCAGGCAACGTATCTATTGGTGGAAAACTGTATCTTTGACAGTAATACGGCAAAACAAAGTGGTTCGGCAATTAATATAAAAGAAGGTGTTTCAACTGGTTTTGTTCACTGTGACTTTGTTAATAATCAAACACAAAGTTATGGCACGATATGTGCCGTATCAGATGCTGAAGTTAATCTCGAAGGGTGCACATTGAGGGGAAATACAGCGATTAATGGTTGTGCCGGTTTGGTTTCATATAACCCTTTGTTCTTAACAAATTGTGCATTTGTTAACAATGTTACTGCAAAAGAAGGGGGTGCTATTGACATTAGAGGTGAGGCAAAAATTCTCAATTGTACCATTACTGGAAATGAAGCAAATTCAAATGCTTCTGGGGATGAGTCGGGTGGAGGAATCTATATAAGCGCAGATGGGACACTCCAAATGGGAAATACCATTGTCGCCGGTAACATAGACCATGCTTCCACCGGCCAGGATGTATCCGGCACAGTAACCAGTCTAGGCGGCAATTTGATTGGTATCGGCGACGGAAGCACGGGCTTTACGGGAACCAATGACCAAGTCGGCACCACGGCCAGTCCCATCGACGCCAAACTGGGTCCCCTCCAGGATAATGGTGGTCCGACCTTTACTTGCATGCCCCAAGCTGACAGCCCAGCCATCAATGCCGGTCTCAACGCCCTGATTACCAATCCCCCCTTTGACGGCCCGCCCTTCTATGACCAACGCGGCCCGGACTTTGTCCGTATCTACGAAGACATCGTGGACATCGGCGCCGTCGAGCGTCAATTACCCCCGGACACCACCCCGCCTACCCTCACCCTCCTCGGCGACCCCCTCGTTTCCCACGAGTGCGGCACCCCCTATACCGATGCCGGGGCCTCCGCCGAAGACGACATCGACGGCGACATCTCCGCCGACATCCAAGTCACCGGCACCGTGGATTCCGCCACCCCCGGCGAATATACCCTCACCTATAACGTCTCAGACTCCTCCGGCAACCCCGCCACCCCCGTTTCCCGAACCGTCACCGTCCAGGATACCACCCCCCCGCAAATAACCCTTATCGGCGACCCCCTCGTTTCCCACGAATGCCACACCCCCTATACCGATGCCGGAGCCACCGCCTCCGACACCTGCGACACCGCACTCCCCGCCGTCACTATTGACACAGCCGCCGTAAACACTGACGTACCAGGCACATACACCGTTTCCTTCTCCGTGACCGACGCTGCGGGAAATTCCGCACCCCTCGTTTCCCGAACCGTCCAAGTAACCGATAACTTACCTCCCACCATCACCCTTGTCGGCGACAACCCCCTCACCATCCAATGCCTCAGTACCTACACCGACCCCGGCGCCACCGCCTCCGACACCTGCGACGCCGCACTCCCCGCCGTCACCATCGACACCTCCGCCCTCGACCCCAACGCCACCGGAACCTACACCGTTACCTATAGCGTCACTGATGCTTCCAGCAACCCGGCCCCCCTCGTTTCCCGAACCGTGATCGTCGAAGGCTCCTGCATCCCCCCCAACCACACCGCCGACCAAAACGCCGATTACCTCATCAGCCTTAGCGAACTCCTCCGCGTGATCCAATTCTTCAACTCCGGCGGTTTCCACTGCCAAACCGGCACCGAAGACGGCTACGCCCCAGGTTCCGGCGGCGACACCTCCTGTACCCCCCACGCCAGCGACTACAACCCCCAGGATTGGACCATCGGCCTCTCCGAATTATTACGCCTCATCCAATTCTTCAACTCCGCCGGCTACCATGTTTGCCCCGGCAGTGAAGACGGTTTCTGCCCGGGAGTTGGTGCAGATTGATTCTGCACCTCTTTAAACGGCGCAGAACGAATCTGCGCCAACTTTGTTCCAAATTCTTCAACTCCGTCGGCTACCACCCCTGCCCCGGCTCCGAAGACAACTTCTGCCCCGGTTTATAAAATCGGCGCTGGCATCATTCCCTTTATTTATACACGCTCATTCGTCCTCCCCCTTGCCCAGCCGGTTATTGGTCTTATCAGTCCAAGACTTCCCAGACTTCCCGTACCTAACGGCTAATTCCCTCCTCGTTTCACTCGTCCTCCCCCTTGCCCAGCCGGTCTTATCGGGTCTATTGGTCTTATCAGTCCCAGACTTCCCAGACTTCCCAGACTTCCCAGATTTCCCAGACCTAACGGCATCTACAGACTAGCATCCCCCCTCGTTTCGCGTTTCGCGTTTGCCGTTTCGCGTTTGCCGTTTCCCATTCTTCCTCCCGCCTCACGCCTCACGCCTCACGCCTCACGCCTCAGGCCTCACGCCTCATTCGCCCTCGCTTCCCAAATGCTGACAATTTCTGGAATGCCGAATAGTTGTCACTATGCCAAGACCTTGCAGGCGAAACAGCGAATTACGCCGCAATAATCGCTTCTGAGTGTTAATCCAATTATTTCGCAAGTGCTTTACTGTCTGTTGTTTATGAAACATGGACTCTTCGGGGTATATTTCAAGGCGGCATGGCACAGCGATTGCATATACACCTTGGGCTTGGCTTGATGGAGACAACCCAAGGAGGTTTGTGCGATGAATAAACAATGGACAGAGACGATGGATGCACACGGGGTAACCCCTCTGGACCGGGCCTTCAAAAGCGGCCATATGGCGCTGGCCGACATGATTCTGCGGCAGGAACGTGAAGATCAGCGCGAGAACCTCCAGGGTTCCTCCCCACTGCACCGGGCCGCGGGACTTGGGCTTGCGGATGCCGTAAAGTCATTGTTGAGTTATGGTTCCAACGGTATGGCGGTGGACTACCAGGGAGAGACGCCATTGCACAAGGCGGCGCGCCAGGGACACAAAGAAACCGTTGAACTTCTGGTGTCTGTTTCCGATGTAAACCGGATCAGCGCGGACGGCATGACGCCGCTGCATTGGGCGTGCGTTGGCGGACATGCTGAAGCCGTTCGCATATTGCTGGACAACAATGCGGATCCCTGGATTCGCAATGAAGTATTGGATGGCCTGAGCCCAGTGGATATTGCCGAGGCCATGGGATATGTGGAAGTAGTGCGGATTTTTGGCGCGCGTGAAGCGATGGTGTAAACCGCGCGGGCGGGGTGCGTAACGCACCCCTTGGGGCGAAGGGCTCACGCCTTCAGCACCTGTTCAATCTTCGCTTTCAATTCCTGGAGGCGGTAGGGCTTCTGAATAAATCCCGCCAATCCTTCACTCGTGAAGCGTTGCGTAGCTTCCTGCTCATCATAGCCGCTGCACAGAATCACTTTGACATCCGGCCGGATTCGTTTCATCTGACGGAAGGCATTCACCCCATCCATCCGGGGCATGGTAAGGTCAAGAAGAATGCAGGCTATCTCCCTCACATGTTCATGGAAAAGCGTCAGGGCTTCTTCTCCATTGGCGGCGCACAGGACCGGGTGCCCCATGCGCTCTACAAAAGCGGCGCATAGATTGCGCACGGCCTCTTCATCGTCCACTATCAATATCATTGTTGCGGGAACCGCCAGAGAAGCTGCTTCGAGGGATGTATGAGCCTTGCCGGTGATTTTCGGGGCAGGTTCACAGGCGGGGAACAGGACGCGTACCGTGGTTCCCGAACCCAGTGCGCTATTGAGCATAATGGCGCCGTGATGCCCGCGGACAATCCCCAGCACGGCCGGCAACCCAAGGCCCCGCCCCGTGAATTTGGTGGTGAAGAACGGTTCGAACATGCGATTCAGCGTTTCTGTTTCCATGCCGCAGCCGGTGTCTGACACGTCTACAAAAACAAATTGCCCGGCGGTTGGTTTTTCTTCGATCCGGCTCTTGTGGAGATAGCGATCATCACACCATTGCATCCCCGTGCAGAGCGTTATGAGGCCAGGAGCATCTCCAATAGCCTCGGAGGCATTGGTAAGCAAATTCATGATTATCTGTTGCACCTGGGGCGGGTCCGCCTCTATATACACCGGTGATGGGGCCAAATGGATGTTCATGGTGATTTTTCTGGAGACGATCGACCGGAACAGATTCGTATTTTCTTCCACCAAGACATTGAGATCCATGTTCTCCATGACAAACCGGCCCTTGCCGGAATAGGCCAGCATTTGACGGGTCAGGTCCGCGGCCCGGTTGACCGCCTTAAGAGACTGTTCAATGCTCTCGCGGGCCGGTGAGAGGGATGGGATATCCAGCAAGGCCATATCCAGATTGCCCAGGATAGCCATTAATATATTATTGAAGTCATGCGCGATGCCGCCCGCGAGCACGCCCAGGCTTTCCAGTTTTTGCGCGTGAAACAGCCGCCGCTCCAGCTCGATGCGATCATTCTCACCCTGTACCCGATCCGTTATGTCGCGATCGGCGCCTCTGAACCCCGTTAACGCGCCATTACTGTCCACTACCGCCACCGCACTGGATTCCATCCAGCGGTAATGGCCGTCCTTGTGACGAAAACGCACGGCATATCCCTGCCACCCTTTCTTGGCGGGGATGCATTCCGCCATCAGGGCGCTGACGGCCGCGAGATCGTCCGGATGGATAAAATCTGTTGCCATGCCCCCAAGTATTTCTTCCGGATCATATCCGATTATTTCTTTGATCCGGCCATTGCTATAGGTGTGCCGCCCGGTTGCATCCATGGCCCATACCCAGTCGTTGCTGGTTTCCACAAATGCGCGGAAGTTTTCTTCGCTCTCGCGCAATGCGGCTTCGGTCTGCTTGTGTGCCGTCATATCTATCCCTGTTCCGAGAAGATAGGCGTCATTCTTTATTTGCAGACGCACCCCGGTTATAAAATAAGGAATTTCATCCCCGCTTTTAGTCCGTATAGGCACTTCAAGGGAGGCATATCCCTGTTGAAATACTTCTTGCATCTTATTTAAGACATAAGGAGTGTCTTCCGCACGAATGAGTTGACGGATGTTCAGATTAAGCATTTCCTCCAGGGAATATCCCAACAAGGCTTCGTGATTGGTATTCCATCGCAGCAAATGTCCTTGCGTATCGAACAAGAAGAAAATCCCGGGCAGACTGTTGATAACGGTATCGGAGAATATTATTTCCTGGAGTAATTCCTGCTCTATCCGTTTGCGCTCGGAAATATCGGAATGCGTGCCAATCACGCGCAACGGTTTGCCGTCTTCCGTCCAGCGAATCACTTTGCCACGATCCAGAATCCATTTATACGAGCCATCTTTACACCGAAGACGATGCTCATTCATGTAAACCGGCCTCACGCCGTTAAAATGATCATTCAGGGCGGCATAGGTCTTTTCCCGGTCTTCGGGATGAAGACGTGTGTCCCACTCTTCGAGCCTGTTGCTTATTTCGTGTTCTTCGAAGCCCAGCATGGCCTTCCATTGCCTCGAAAAGAACACCTCATTTGTCTGGGCGTTCCAGTCCCATACGCCATCGCCCGCCCCCTCCAGGGCAAACTGCCAGCGCTCTTCACTTTCACGCAAGGCGTCCACCGCACGCTTTTGCTGGGTGATATCGAGGCCAATCCCGTTGAAAAGGATATCGTCCCCGGCGCGTGACGGAGTGGACATGCCCTTAAACCAGATCATTTCTCCCGTAGGTTTGATGAATCGGACTTCATGGCTCCATGACGAAAAGGTGTTAATGGCTTCCCTGGCGGATTCCAGAAAGGACGGTAGATCCTCCGGAACAATCTGTTGGACAAAACGTTCGAACAAACCTTCCAATTCGCAGGGCAGCCCTAAAACCTCCGTAATACGCTCGCTAACAAAGGTAAATGTGATTTTTTTATCGGGATGCACCAAAGCGCCGAATACGATACCCGGAAGATTGCCGGCAATGTCATTTATCAATTGATCCCGATGAAGAAAGTATTCTTGAGGGCGGACGCCCGTGTCTTTTGTCTGGTCAGTTTCCGGCGTTGAAGAGGGGGTGTTTACCCCATCCTCGATACTTCCCTCTGCCTTGCGCCTCTTATTCCCCACGATTGTTTCACTCCTCTCTCCCTCTCATGGAAGAAACACCTCGCACACACGCATAAACACTTGCACACGGATATCCCATCCCTGCATCCAACAACGCTGCATCACGTTCCCCATGGGATCACAAAACAAATCGCTTGTACTGCCATTGCGTATAGTATTCTAAAATTCCCCATAATTTTCAAGTTTGTGAGTGGCCTTCCAGGTGAACGGTTCGCTGGCGTTTGGCGGAATCGTATACGGCTTTGATCACTTGCATGTAGCGCATGCCGTCTTCGAAATTAGGGTGATAAGGGGAATCAGAGCGGATAGCCTCGATGAAATCACGCTCCACGGACCAGTGATGCACATCGTATACATCCTCCGGAAGAATAGCCACCGGTTCAAGCTGGTTGTTTTCGCGGAGGAAATAGAGAATATCCGGTCCGGCATCATAGCAAAGCGAGGCGTGCGTGCCGTGGATCTCAATCGTGTCCTTTCCGTGGGCGGTCATGCCGCTAAACACATATTGCACCACCACCCCCTGCTCCATGTCGGCGTTGAAGAGCACTTGGTCAGGAATCTTGATTTCGACCATGCGCCCTTCGGCATCGCGCCGCCAAGGCGTGTAAATCTGTGTCTGGGCCGTGACGGTCTTGGTCCAGCCAAACCAGCGGTGGATGATTTCGATGAACATGCCGAGGGTGAGTGTATTGAGGCCGGATAATCGATGATCCTTGCGCCAGTGCAAGGGGGCGTCCTCGTCGATATTCACCCCGCTGGTGCTTTGCACCCGCACCAAGTGCACTTTCCCCAGGACACCCTCGCTCAGAAACCGCTGAATGGTTCGGTCGACACTGAGGCCGTAGGGAACGGGGCATAAGGCGGCCACGCGGCCGGAATGGACGGCGGCTTCGTACATTTCACGCGCTTCGGTGAAATTCATGGCCATGCGGGCCTGGCAAAAGACATGTTTTCCGGCTTCAAGGGCGGCGATGCTGACGGGATGATGCATGTAAGGCCATGTGCCGACAAACACCGTATTGATGTCGTCACGCTGGATAATTTCACGCCAGTCATCGCATATAACGGGTATAGTGAATTCCCGTGCGGCGGCTTCACTGGAGGCCCTGGACCGGTTCGCGACGGCCACAATTTCCACACCGGGGAGCTTTTTCAGCCCGGGCACGTGCCGTTCCCGGCAGATGCCGCCCAAACCGACAAATCCTATGCGAATAGCATCCATTGCACTAACGAGCCTTCTCTTGGTTCATTTTATTGACTAGAAACTCTCGCATTTGCGCGGGGTTGTCAGCATTCAATAAATCAATACCCAATGTATAAAACTCCTCCCAGACCTCTAGGCGGTTGGGTGCACCCCAAAAACGGATTTTCTGGCCGTTGGCATGGGCTTTGTCTATGTATTCCTTCAACTTAGCCCGTTCTGCTTCCGGCATGGGGCCTGTTCCCATCCATTTGAACACAGGGGTCCAGGAATTGCTGACCAGCGGGACTAATTTGGGAGAAGGGGGATTGGCAAGGTCGGGCAGCCGCCCGTCGATGGCGGCGAGACGGCGCGGCTCCTGTTTCAATTGGGCGCGCGGGGAAGTGCCGGAAATGATTACGGTCACCGCCCGTTCGTCAACGGTCTCATCGGTGAAAACCGTAAGCATATCCTCATACTGTTGAAGCACATCACGAAGCGCCGGCCACAGGATCGCCGGGGATTCTTTAAAATCGATCAGGAGGATAACGCTCGGCCCATTCGGATAGATGCGCCCGCTGTTCTGTTTCGCACGCTCCCGGAGGGGGTCAAGGTACATTTTTTGCAACGTGCCGCCCGGCTTCACCTTATCCCGATCATGGGCAACGAGAAGCTCGCCATTGACCAGGTAAATATCCGCTTCAACACTGCAAAATCCGGCGTTCAGCGCATCCAACAGCGGATGAGGGCGCATGTAATCATTATGCGAGTGGGCGCGGGGCAGAAAGACAGGATCTTCCGCCTGAGCGGTTCCCGCAACGGCCATCAGCACCACGAACAAACAGACAAGCCGACTCGAAGTTAACACGTTTAATACCTCCGTTGACATACAATACTTGGCGCGCCCAAAGGCCGCCCCAAAATGAACAAGGGGGTATTCTATAGATAAAGCAGCCTGCAAGTCTATGTGGAGGCAATGAAAATCCGCTCGATCCGGCCTATGAAACAGGCCGGACCAGTGCGTCAATACATAAAGTTCGGACACCATGTCCATTTTGGCCTGGGGAGGTGCGATTAGCATTGAAGAATCGCAATTCTTTCCGGGAGTATGATAGAATTCAGGATTGTGTGGGGGAGGATATGTCTTTTTATGGAGTTGTCAACAGATACACTTGTCCGTACCGCCCTGGAGGAGGATCTTGGGCGGGGCGATATCACGACGGAAGCAACGGTTCCGCGTGATGTGCGCTGCCGTGCCCGGCTGGTGGCCAAACAGGACGGTGTGTTAAGCGGCATCGAGGTATTTCACCGCGCCTTTGTTATGCTTGATCCGGACCTGTGTGGCTGGGAATCCCTTCAGGACGGGGCTGCGGTGAAACCAGACGATACGATTGCCCGGTTCGAGGGCCGTGCGCAGGCGGTGTTGATGGCGGAGCGGACGGCAATGAATTTTGTACAGCATTTATCAGGGGTGGCGACGTTGACGGCGCGGTTTGTGGCGGCAGTGGGCGAACTGAACTGCAAGATCTGCTGCACGCGTAAAACAACTCCCTTGTTGCGGGCCTTGGAGAAGGCGGCGGTGGTCCATGGCGGGGGAACGCGGCACCGGTTCAATCTTTCTGATGGGATATTAATTAAAGAAAACCATGTGACGGCGGCGGGCGGATTGCATGCGGCAATAACCAAAGCGCGGCGCCATTCACATCATCTGATGCGGGTGGAGGCGGAGGTCCGGAACTTGCAGGAATTTGACGAGGCAGTGGAGGCCGGCGCAGACGTTATCTTATTGGATAACATGGGCTTAGACACCATGCGGGAGGCGGTGCGCCGTGCAGCGGGCCGGCAAATAGTGCTAGAGGCCAGCGGCAACGCCAGCCTGGACCGGGTGCATGCCATAGCGGAGACAGGGGTGGATTTCATCTCTGTGGGCGCCCTGACCAATTCCGCGGCGGTGCTCGATATGTCCTTGTTGATAGAAAATGCCTGATCACGACCCCATACCGAAGATTCATCTGGAACCTCTTGCGGGAACGCTGGTAGGCTCCACGGTGAGGATTTTCGACTCGTTGGAATCCACGAATGACATGGCGCTCGACTGTTGCGAGGATGGGTCGGTGATTGTGGCCGAAGAACAAACCCATGGCCGGGGGCGGCATGGGAATGCGTGGCATAGTGCTCCCGGATTGGGGCTGTGGTTCAGCGTAGCGCTGAAAGGTCCCTCCCGCGGATTAATGTTTGCGGCGTCGCTGGCCGTGCGGGAGGCGGTGATGTCGCGGGCGGCCTTATCCATAAAATGGCCGAATGATTTGGTGTGCGCGGGCAAGAAGGTGTGCGGCATTCTGGTGGAGCACCGGGAGGGTTGGAGCGCGGTGGGCATTGGGATCAATGTGCATCACCGCGCGGAGGATTTCCCGGAATCCCTGCGGGAACTTGCGGGATCCCTGGAGAGCACGACCGGACTCAAATGGGACCGGAGCCTGTTGCTTCACAGGGTGTTGGAGCATTTTGACGATTACATCCGCCAGCTTCGGCGCGGCGGATATGACGATATCCGGGCGTTTTGGTCGGTGGCCTGCCAAATGGCGGGCCAGACAGTCCGCCGGGAAGGCATTACCGGCCGGGTGGTGACGATTGATGAAGAAGGGGCCTTGCTGGTGGAAACGGCGGATGGCCGCCGGGAGCGAATCTCGCACGAAGTGGAAATAGTGCCATGAAGTTGGATTTTGATAGGGAAAATGTGGATGATGTATCCCCTTTGGAGAGTGGGAGCAGGTAACGCATGCTGTTGGTGGTAGATGTTGGAAATTCGCATACGGTGCTCGGCCTGTATCGCGGCGATGAGTTGCTCGGACCGTGGCGCGTCGTCACGTCGAATTACCGCACGGGCGATGAATTGTATATTCTGCTCAGCATGCTCCTCCAGGGCATTGGCGTCGACCGCCACCAGATTTCCGGCTGTTGCGTCTCCAGTGTTGTGCCCCAGATAAATCTGGCCTTGCAGGAAGTAAGCCAGCGGGCGTTTCATGTCACTCCATTGATGGTGGGGCCTGGCGTAAAGACGGGGCTGGTGTTGCAGGTGGATAATCCGAAGGAAGTGGGCGCCGACCGGATTGTGAATGCGGTGGCGGCGATTGAGGAGCACAAAGGCCCCCTGGTGGTAATAGATTTTGGAACCGCAACGACGTTCGACGTGGTTTCCGCGAAGGCGGAGTGGCAGGGAGGTGTAATCGTGCCGGGTGTCCAGCTTTCGGCGGACGCGCTGTCAGAACATTGCGCGAAGCTGCCCCGCGTGGATATTATTAAACCGAGTTCCGTGATCGGCCGGGATACCGTGTCGAATATCCGATCCGGGCTGACGTTTGGTTATGCGGACATGGTGGACGGGCTGGTCCGGCGGATCCGTGAGGAAATGGGGGCGAAACCCACGGTGATTGCGACGGGCGGTCTGGCGAAAACGATTGCGGACGTAGCGAGTACGATAGATGTAGTGGATCCCCTGTTAACGTTAAAGGGGTTGAAAGCCGTGTACCGGAGAAACATGAAAACAGCGCCATGAACCGTTTGTTTGCAAGTATGCTGGTGGGCTTGGCGCTGACCGGCTGCAATCAGCCCGCCGCGCCGAATATTCCTGCCGCAGGAACACCGGGCATTCCGTCGTTGGATGAAATGGGCCAGACGGAGGTGCGGGATATTGATTTTTATTTGCACCGGACGGATCCAACAGGGGGGATGGCGCAGAAACCTACCCTTTGGGTGCATGCGCAGGAGGCGTCAATGGCGGACGAGAGCACCTATGCGTTTAAGAACGCGCATGCGGTGATCTACGGGAAGGACGAAACCCAGGAAGTGATAAAAATCGATGCCCAGGAGGGCCGGTTCGAGGAAGGCAAAAGCGCCTTTCTCAGCGGCCAGGTGAAAGCCGTCGTGGGCACGATGACAATTGAACTCTCGGATATACAATGGCAAAATCCAGACAAGGACAAACCGGGCGAGGCCCGCAGTGATAATCCGGTCAAGGTGACCGATCCGCAGCTTGAGTTGCAGGCGGCAAGTGTCCGCTTGTATCCCGACAAAAAGGAATTCGAGCTGACCGGCGTGACGGGCCTGGTACGGTTTGGGAGGCAACAGCAATGAGACAGGTTTTTGTGGCCGCGTGGTTAGTGGCCGGGTGTGCGGTGGCCCAAGATATGGGCGGCGATATGGGAGGCTATACCTCCATGAGCATTGACGCCGGGCGCTTCGTAGGCAGCTTCAGCGGAGGCATGGCGATCAAGGAGATGACGGACGGTGTCCGTATCACATTGCTCTCGGAAGACAAGAATATGAAACCGGTGCCCATCCGCGCGTACAAGATGAAATTTGATTACAAAGAAGGCGCCACAAGACCCTCCGCGATTACCATGGAAGGCAACGTGGAGGTGCAGCATCCGCAAGGCACCATTACGGCAGAAAAGGCGGAATGGAATTTTGATACAGGACTGCTGGTGTTTAGTGGTAATCCTGTAATGAGTGGCGAACAGGTAAAAGAAATGAGTGGCAGCAAATTTACAATGAATTTTAAAACGGGTGAAGTGGAAGTAACGGACATGAGAGTGAAAGAGTATCCATTTAATACCCCGGGCGCGTCAGGTGGAACAGGTGATCCTTCGTTGTTGACACAAGGCGATGTGAAGGAGTGGGCGGGGTTCCTGAAAACGCTTAAGGATCAAGCGGCAGGAGAAGCGGCATCGCCGGGAAAACAAATCGCCAAGCAACTAGACGGTGAGATGCGCAGGATGCTGCTCAATGTGTCGGTGGAGGCGCTGGCGGAAGAAAAAGGCACCATGGTAAAACAATTAAACAAGGTATTGAAGAAAGACGCGCTTTACTCGGAAGCGGCTTGGAAAGGCGTGACATTGAGTGAGGAAGCCAAGGGCTTGCTGGCGAAAGAAGGCCGGAAACCCGAAGAAACAACCCGGTTGAACCGGCTGCTCCTGGAAGCGGCCTATCCCGACTATATCGCGAAACGCTAACGGACGGAAGGAAAGCGTTGTGGCAGGAAATGACACCGTATTGTTGCGCACGGAAGGGCTGGTGAAGTCCTTCAAGAAGCGCACGGTAGTCCGTGACGTCTGCATCGCCTTGCAGGCGGGGGAAATCGCCGGGCTGCTGGGGCCGAACGGTGCGGGCAAAACCACCACGTTCAGCATGGTGGTGGGCCTGTTGAAGCCGGATGCAGGCCGGATCTTCTTCCTAGGCCAGGACGTGACAAAGCTGCCGATGTACAAGCGGGCGCGCGCGGGCATGGCCTATCTGGCGCAGGAACCTTCGGTGTTCCGGAACATGACGGTGCGTCAGAACCTCCTGGCGATCCTGGAATATCAGCACATGAAATCGGCGGACCGCAAACAGCGCGCGGATCATCTGCTCGAAGAATTGAATATCGCCCATCTCGCGGACAGCAAAGCCTATACGCTGTCGGGCGGTGAGCGGCGGCGCACGGAAATTGCGCGCGCCCTCGTAACCGACCCGAAAATCTTCCTGCTCGACGAACCCTTTGCCGGAATCGACCCCATTGCCGTGGCGGATCTTCAAGCCACCGTGGCCACCTTGAAAAACAAAGGCATCGGCGTGCTAATCACGGATCACAACGTACGCGATACACTCCAAATTACGGACCACGCCTATATCATCAACGAAGGGCGCGTGATCATGGCGGGCACCCCGAAAGAAATTGCCGAAAGCCCCATCGCGCGCAAGATCTATTTGGGCGAAGGCTTCCGCATGGACTTCGACGAAAATTAAACGGAAGACTATTTACCACGAAAGACACGAAATGAACGAAAAAGAAATTCTATTTCGTGAGGAAAGTTATGCGATTATAGGTGCATGTTTTGAGGTTTACAAGGAAAAGGGGTGTGGTTTTCATGAAACAATTTACGAGGAATGTTTGACAATTGAATTTGGGGCACGAGGGATACCGTTTATTGAGCAGGAAGAATTGCCCATGGATTATAAGGGGCATCCTTTGAAACAAAAATTTTTTGTGGATTATCTTTGTTATGAGAAAATCGTAATTGAGCTTAAAGCAGTACCTGAACTCAATGATCACCATCGTGGGCAAGTGCATAGTTATTTGAAAGCATCAAATCTTCGCTTGGGATTACTGGTCAATTTCGGCCATTACCCGGGTTTGGAATATGAACGAATTGTTCGATAGATTATTTTCGTGTGTTTCGTGTATTTCGTGGTAAATAAAAAGAGGAGAACAAGCCATGGCAGTATTGGCCATCAACGGCGGGAAACCGCTTTGCGCAAAAGGCAAGAAATGGGCGAAGTGGCCCATTAGCGATGAAAAAGACGTTGAACTGGTGGCGAAAGTCACGCGGTCGAACCGGTGGTCGTATGACGGGCCAGTGGAATGGAAATTCGCCGAAGCGTTCACGAAATATCAAGGCGGGAAATACGGCTTGTGTTGTGCGAACGGCACGGTCGGCATCCAAATGGCTCTGGAAGCCCTGGGGATCGGCGCGTATGACGAAGTCATCGTGCCCGGCATGACGTGGCAGGCCACGGCGGCCGCATGCGTCGATGTGAATGCGGTGCCCGTCCTTGTGGATATTGAACCGGACACGTGGAACCTGGATCTGGACGCGGCGGAAGCCGCCATTACGCGGAAAACGAAAGCGATCATCGTGGTGCACCTGTATGGCTGCATGACTGACATGACGCGCCTGATGAAACTTTGCAAAAAGCATAACCTCTACCTGATCGAAGACTGCGCACACCAGCACGGCTCGTTCTGGAAAGGCCAGGGCGTGGGCTCGATGGGCGATGTCAGTTCCTGGAGCTTTCAGGAATCCAAGGTACTGTCCTCCGGCGAAGGCGGCTTCAACATGTGCAAGACCAAGGAACTCTTTTACAAAATCTACAGCCTGCGGAATTGCGGCCGCTCGTATGCCGCCGAACCTCCTGTGTTCGGTTTGAACAAGAAAGTCGGAATGGAGACGGCTATTCAATCCGGCAATTACCGTCTGACGGAATGGCAGGCGGCCCTGTTGCTGGGCGGCCTCAGCCGGCTGGACCAGCAGGTGAAACTGCGTGACGAAAACGCCCAATACCTCAACGCGCAACTCGCGCAAATCCCCGGCATCCTGCCGATGCGCCGCCGCAAGGAAATCACGCAACAAAGCTACTTCAATTTCACCTTCCGCCTGGATGCGAAAGCGCTGAAAATCAACAACGCTCAGTTCTGTGCCGCGCTCAACGCGGAATTAGGCACCGGCGATGCCTTTGAAATCCCCTACGACCCCTTGAACAGTTGTGGACTCTACAAACCGCTTACCAAGACCCGCCATAAACTCGGCGCGGACTACTGGAAGGCGGTCAATCCCAAACGCTTCAAGCTTCCCGTCTGCACCGACGCCAACCAGTCCTGTGGCGTCGCCGTACACCATGTCATGCTGATGAACTCGAAAAAAGACATAGACTTGGTGGCCGCCGCTGTCAAAAAGCTTGTGGATAACATCGACGCGGTCCGCAAACTCGGCATCGGACCGAAGAAGAAATATCAGGCGCTCTCGCGGTAGGGAAATAATTCAACGATATGTTTGGGCTGGGCGAAAACCCCGGCCCTTTTCTATGATGTGAGAGCGTGGATATCGGCCCTCCTGAAGTTGTCGAGGAGAGGCTGTCTGAGAATTCATTCGCCTGGATTTCTCCCCAAACCATGAACATGGTTGTCATTCTGCAAATCACTGTTCTGGGTTATTGCCATCTATAACAAGAATTCCTGAAAGGGCCGAACAATGATATTTTCATATTTTTGGACGGCCCCTTTCGCGGGAATGACGATGGGGAAAGATTCCTGGTGATGGAATCGGGACTGCCCCGTTTTCAGTCCAGCCAAGTCCGTGCATCGATGATATAGCCGTTTGTCTGATCGTCGGCGTCTTTGATGCAGGTCATGCCGGGCCGCAGATAAAGATGGGCCAGCGCGATGCAATTGGCCGAGGGGCTGGGCGCGGAGGGTGATTGCATTTCATTGCCGGTTTTCACATGCACGCCCCAGGTGTCCAGGCAGGCCTCCACCAAATCGATGCGGTTATACGTGGCGGGCGGTGTGATTGCCGCGGTATCCATGGTCTGCGCCAGCTTGTACGGGAACTTGCTGATAAACCCGTAGCCTGGCTTCACCTGCACGTAAAGCCCCGGTACAGCCAGCGCCTTCACGCACAAATCATCCGTGGTGGCGCCCTGTATCACGCCGTTCCCGCCGCCCCAATTCTGGTTGAGCAGGAAAAAGATTAATTCCAGGGCGGCTTCGATGCGGTCATCCCACGTGTTAAGTTTCAGGGAAGCCACGGGCCGTTCTTCAAACGCCCATGTTGTTTTTAAATACGCAAGTCCTTGCATTGCCATGTCATAATCTCCTTTTTGTTAATCCAAATGAAATCCCAAATCCAAACCGATTGTTGCGTCATCCAGCCGGAGCGCAAACAGGCTGCGTGCCGAGGGCTGGCTGCGCACGATAAAAAGCAGCGGGTTCTCCACGGAGCGTAGCGGGGTGGTCAAATACGCCGTGGTAACCACGCGCCTCCCTGTAAAACGGTGCTGAACACGGCGCACCCGGCCCGCCAATTTCCCCGAGAAGTGTCCGCCCCATTCCCCCGCGATTTCCTGGTCCAGACGGCGCAACGGCCCACCGCGAAATTCCAGCAGATCGCCCACCCGCACCGCCGCATCCCCCTCCAGAAAAGTGACCGCCCCTGATGTCTCAGGATATGCAAGGTCGTTCAGCAATCCCATGGCGAATTTCATCGCATCATCCAGCCGGGTCACGGAGAAATACTCCAGCGTATCCGTGCGAAGACCCAACACATCTATACTGCCGCCTTCCGTAAAATGCGCGTTCGATACATTACCCATCGGGTGACCGCTGAACACGAGATGGTTGCATACCGCGCGGGAATCGGACCCAAGCTGCACGCCTACCTCCAATGGATCGTAAAAGATCACACGGCCGGCAGAATCCGCCGTTTCAAAATACACCGTGCGATCCGGCTCCACGCGAACCGTAAATCCGTCCGCCGCATACGCCAAGGCCGCCAGTGATTCCATCACGCCCCCCTGCACGTCAAACGCCCCCAGCAAAACACCTGTCGCTTCGATTGAATCCTGATGAACGCCGCTATAAGAATAAAACTCTTTTAGCGCCATTTCGGGCACAAGATAGGCCCCATCCCGCCATAACTGCACCTCGGCCAGGCCATACTCCACCAACGCCGCATTAAAGCACACGGTACCGCCATAGACCAGACCCCGGTACCGCCCTTGTGCATCCACGCGATCGTCGTACGCCCCTGATGTGTTCCGGTGCGGATTCAACTCGATATAGTCGATGCCGCGAAAGCCAATCAGCGAATCGAGTTGTTCCTGTGCCGCCACCGCCTTCCGCCGGTAGGAACCAGCCGCATATTGCGCATCTGTCCAGTGCGTCACTTCCGGATGACGCTCGATGGCCCGGCTGTTCCGTGTAAGCTCTTCCGCTTCCATCATCATCAGCCGAACATCCGGCCACGACTGCCCATCCACCTTAAGCCCCGCGATCGTATTGCCGTCCCGCGCATAAGCGCCGGAAAAGTCGATGCGATCCCGCCCCACCCATTGCCCCTGAGAAATCCCTCCTGTTTCTAATTCATTCTCCTCCGTCTTCCGCGCGAAAAATTTCTCGTACTCCCGGTATCCTCCGTCGGGAAATGCGGCGTGATGGACCGTGTAATGAAGCGGCCCAGTCGTGCGGTTAATCATGTCCTTCACGATGACACTGATTTCACGGTTCATATACGCATGCGTCACCGGACGGTTAAGATCTTCCTTGCCGTCAATCGCTTCACATTCCGCCACTTCATGAAAGGACACATACTTGTCCAGAATCAGCTTTTCCGTGTCGCTCCAATGCGGATTGATTTGCCGGACCTGCCCCTCGCAAAAGAGCCGGCCCTCAAGCAAAACCCGTATCCGGAAAGTATGATCCAGACGCAGTATTTCCTTGGGCAGCAGCCCGCGGATCACATCCGGCTGATCCGGCCCTGCGTGAATCACATCCAGCAATGGGACATCATCATAGGATGCAACAGGCAATCCCTGTGCCGTGTAAAGTTCAATAGTGTAGTTCATAATCACCACCAACGATCCCGGTAGGCGACGTTCGCCGTGACCCGGTGTGAGCTGTCAAAAGAATCGGTGTATACCAACGTGGTTCCGCCCGGCATAAGCTGTGGAAAGAGCCCTGTGGTATATGGCGTGACGTCTAATCCATCCAAAATGGCCGTTCTGGCGGCTGAATCCAGCACCAGGCTCTTCCCATTGGATACTATGCCCGGATAGACAATCTGCCGTGTGCCATCGCTGATACACGGCTCCATAACCGTCCCAATTGCCGTCAGCATGATCACCGGCAATGCCGGCGCGCTGCCCGCCGCCGTGATCAGCGTGCTGCCGCCTGATTCCGTGATGGACCATGCCACATTCATAACGGTCTCTGATTCTTCAAAGGGATTTTGCGTCTCCAGCGTCAACACAAAGGTTCCCACCAGCGCATCCCGTTGAATCTCCCGTGAAGACCCCGTTCGGCGGACATATAAGCGCCTGCCGGATCGCAATGACAGCACGGTATGTTCTTCGCCTTCCGACGCAGCTTTCAAAATGGCGTCCAGGGCCGTCGCCAACAATTCCGGCGACGCCAAACCGTCCACGACGCCTTTGATCTGGATGATCCGCGCATCCCGCCCGGCCACCTCATCCCATTTCTCGGTAACCGTGGTCCGCGTCTCATCAAACGTATAATTTCCAAGCACAATAGCCACAGCGTATCCTCCTGTGTTGAATTTCCTCGATTGCTGTTACCCCAACACCGGCGTGGTATCCGTCACCACCGCCTCTACCGCCCCGGATGATTCCCGCAAATACGGACGCAACGTTTCCCAGGCCTGTTCGCCGGATTGGTTGCTCAATGCCATCAGCGCGGCATACCGCTTGCCGGTATCCACCCGTTGCCCGCCGACCACCACCTCTTTATGCTGCACCGCATCCTTCGCGGCCAGCGATTTCAGCAGGTGCGCGCCCGCCAGAAGCGTTTCTCCCAATACCAGCGTCTCCTCCGGCGATGTCTGATCGACCGCCGGGTCGAGACAGCGCACAATTTCCTCGTGGGCGTCCTCGATGCTTTTCAAGACAAGGTCTTGCGGAACACTCGCCGTGTCCGTTACCTGAAACTTCAGCCGGACCGCGCTTTCACTTGTAAACGCCGCCATGATCCCGTCTCCTTGTTTGGTTGGCCGCGGGGACGGCCCAAACCATCCCGCCCCCGCGGCGTTTGTACGGTTAGGAACCCCAACCGCTGTTCACCACCACGCGCGCCTTCGGATAGATAATCGCGAAGTCGGTCACGGTGGTCAGATACGTCCGATCCCACTGCTGATTGATCAGCTTGTCGCTCTCAATCAACAGATCCTGTTCCGTCAGCTTCTGGATCGCGTAATTCGCGTCCAGTATCGTCAGCGTGTTCGCGGGTTGATTCGCCATGGGAACCAGCTTCACGCCCAGCGGCGTTGGGAGGTTCCCCGTTTTCGCGAAATCAAACAGGGCGCTGTCCTTGATCTCCTCCAGGCCGAGCAGCGCTTCCAGCGTGGCCGCGTTGGCCAGCATGTGCGTCGGCGTGAAGTAATGCTCCAGCGTCAGCTTGTTGAAGCCCGCCACCAGGTCCGCATAGGCCCATGTCCCGGCCGTGTGGGTGTTGACGACCGTCGCCGAGGTGTCCTCGTCCGAATTGTCGCCTTCCACCAGCACCTGCGCCACGCGCGCATCCAGGTTGCGGCCCAGATTCTCGCCGATGCGCCGCAGATGCACCCGGAGCATGTCCACCGACATCCGCCGGATCACTTCGTACGAGGCAATCACGCCCCGCCCGAACTTGTCCAGCTTCACCACGCGATCCCCGTACCGGATTTCCGATTCCGGGATCACCGATCCTTCCGCTACGCGCCGCAGTTCTTCGTTTTCGTCATTCTCCGCCACGTACGGCACGTCATACGCCGTGCTTGTAATCGCTTCGTCGCGGATAATGAGCTGTGGATACGATGGCTTCCGGGTCATCCCGCTCACCACCGCCTCCCGCACCACGTCCGGGAACAGCCACTTCGTGTTCGGATCCGTCTGGAAGAACCGCTCCACGCTGATCCGGCTCAGGTCGATCCCGAATTCCTGCGCGCAATACTCCTGCACATTCGTGCCCAGCGCGCGGAAATACTGGGTGTGCGTCAGGCCCAGCGGCTCAAGCGTTTCATACAACTCCCGGCCGCGCAGGCTCCGCAGTTTCTCCTGCGGCTGGCCCAGAAACCGGGCGCGTTCTCGAATCAATGCAACGTCATATGCCATGATTGGCTCCTTTCTTACAGCAGCACGTCGACCGTGCTTGCCATGCTGTTCACATACACGTTAATGCCCGTGCCGTTGCCCGACGCCGGCGCTTTCACGCTGCCATCGGTCGCCGACGCAACCACGCCGTTCACGCCGTCCACCGAGGGCGCATCGCCCGTGTAGGCGAAGGTGCAAATGCCGCGCACTTTCACGGAAACGGCCTTGTTGTTCTCCGAAGCGTCCCCGAGGGCTTGTCCGAAGAGTGCATCCTCCGCGTCTGTCGCGTTGGTTACGGTGTAGTTGCCCGTCAGCTTCAACGCGTCGCCTTTGTGGATCGACACATCGCCACTCGATGGGGTCTGACATGTGATCACCAACTCGGTGATCGGTCCGCCAATATCGCCAAATGCCATGTTTCTGTTCCTTTCATGTGTTGTGTCCGCCCATGCACCACGATCAATGCGGTGCAGGCTGACTTGTTTCTTTGAGAAGGGCCATGCCCCGTTCGGACCAGGTCTGCGGGTCTTCTTCGGGCAATGGCTCCGGTTGTGACACGGGCTGGGGAGGATACTTCTCATCGAAGCGCACCTCATATGCTTCCAGGTGATGATGGATCTCACGCAACGAAAGGTGATCCAGCGTTACGCGCCAGACACTCTCGTCGAAGTTCGCCCCATCCATCACCCGCCCCAGCCCGCAAAATCGTTCTATTGCGCGCCGCCGTGCCTCCACGCCGTCCTGAATAAGTTGTGCGGCGTCTTTCGGCTTCACCAGATGCGTTTTCATCGCCGCCCGTGCTTCTTCCACCCATTCCGGGACCACGTTCTCGGATTCCGCCGGCGAATTCACGTTCACCGGCGTTTGCACGGCCTTTCGCGCCACATCCAGGGCCTGTTCCGGCGGCAAGGCGCGATCCCGCGCCACAAAGCGTGTTCCTTGAGACCCGGACGACACAATCGACCCCTCGATCACCTCCAGCACGTCCCGCATGATGAAATGACATGTCTGATCGTCATAGGCATGCCCTGGTACGTGGTCGCACGAGCGGATGTCCTTCCCGCATATCGAACATTCCGGCAGGCGGAACGAAAACCCAATCGAGGTCTCCCGGTACACGCCGCCTTCGATGTTCAAGATGAAATCCGCGTTGTCCGCTGTGCGCAGCACGTATACTTCCGGACGCACCGACACCCGATTTCCCTCGCGATGCAACTGCGACCGGAAAAACGTCCCGCGTGGCAGTGAGCCGCGCAGATCGTGCCGTTCCATCAGCGGACGCCCCAGCACCATCTCATTGATCTTCTCCAATTCTTCCTCCGGGAAGCGGCTGAAGTGCTTGTCCACCTGGTTGTGACACAAATCCAGTGTGAACACCGCGAATTCCTCCCGCCGCAACGGGCGCAGCGCAAAACGGTTCACTGCCTCCCGCAGCGCTTCCTCCCCGGCTTCCGCCTCTGCCGCTTCCGTCCACGCCCGCATCCCAACCAGTACGCCTTCATGCCGGAAGACAAACGGTTCCAATTCCATATTCATGATTCGATTCCTTTGCATTGTGTGCGAATACGCACGTTGATTTGAGATTTGACAAGCATCACACGGCCCCTAATCGTTTGGCGGCTTCTTCTTGAGTGAGAAAGCCGCCGTCACGAAGCTTCAATGCATTTTCAATTTCCTTGCCCCGGGCCTGTGCCTCCTTGAAAATGTCCGTGGTCCGGTTTTGACGGAAGTGCACCCACGCTTTCGCTTCCCCCCACATTAACGCCAGTTCGAAGTTGTACAGCCGCTCTAGAATCCTTTTTACGTTCCGATTCACCGCCTCCACCTGGCGGTTGATAATTTCAAACTGCGCCGTGCCGTAGGTTTCCGTCGTGCCGTAATTCCGCCCCAGTAAAATCGGCATCAGATGCATCCCCGTGATCACCTGCTCCTCGATGGCTTTATGATTCTCATAAAATACATGCGCGTTTTGATCCCCGCGAAGCACCGTCACCTTCACGTTGTCCGATGTCACCAGATTCTGATCCGTATCCAGGCCGGTAAGTGTCTGCCTGAGAGACTCCAGCCCCGCCGCCAAACGTTCCTGATACTGCTCCGGATCCTCGCCCCGCATTTGAGGCTCCGGCGCATACTGCACATGCAGCTTCGACCACCCCGCATTCCGCGTCGCCTTCGCCATGTCCTCCATGAGCCGCTGCTGGATCTTCACCACGAATGGAATGCACCGCAGCATCGAACGCCCATACGGATTCGTTCCATCGCGGTCCATCCCCACATACAAAAAACGATCCTGCGGAAGCAGGATCGTCTCTCCATGATGAAGTTGATAGGCCTGTAACTGATTGTTTTCTCGTTTGAACCGCACCGTCCACGCATCCACCGGAACCACGTCATGAATGGATTCCCGGCTGTGCGTCAATACAATTTCCAGCGCCGCCGCGCCATAGGTGAACAACGAGGTGTAAAAGAGATCCAGAAGTCCGTCCATGCCCCGGTCCCCGCTGTTCACCCGCTCATTTAGCCGCTGGATCAGCCCCTCCGCGCGCTGCCGCGCCGCCTCCGAACTCGCCTCGTAAATCTCCACATCGAACCCTGTCTGACACAGCCTCTTCCAGGTCCACACCGCATCCGAGATGTCCGGAATCGCGTCCCGAAGGAACCGGTACACGTGAAGCATGTAAAACGGTGTTTGATTCGGCAGCGGCACAAATGATTCCAATGCCGCCCCCAGCCCCGTGATATCCTCTGCCCGCGACACCGTCCGAAACGTTCCCGCCACCGCCGGAACCTTCGCCGCGCCCCGCTTCGTTTCCGAGCGCCTTTTCATAAACCAACTTTTCCATCTGGCCATTGTGCTGTCTCCATGGTTGTCACCAAAGGTTTCCATTGATTAGCACGGCGCATTTCATGAAAAACGGGTATCGGGTGCCGGGTATTGGGTATCGCAGAGGCGGAAAATAAGGGAATTTTCGGCATGGGAAGGAGATCAAACAGTAAAAATGAGGGTAAAAGGGGGGCGGGCAAGAAAAAAGGTGAAATATAAGGGGAAATAGGGTGGAAAATTTGATTTATTTTTTTTCAACGCAGAAAAACTGGGTAAAAAAAATAGACTCCGGAGTCTACTTTTTCCAAATTCCGGAATCGAACCCGACAAGAATCAACAACGAGCCTCGGAAAATCCCAAATTTACCAATAAAAATGGCTCCATTAGAGAGTTTAACGTTAATACTAAGCGAATTACGCCCCAAGCATCACTCTCGTTACCAAATAGAAGCTTCCGTTAATCTTTAACCCTCCGTCTCAAACCGATTTTATACGCCTATTTCCTGAAGCAATGCCGATGATCACGAATTCACATGTAGTATTGATCATAAAGGGCAAGGAGTTCACGGTGGACGGTGAAGACAAGGCCGGGGCGTTCATGAGGGAGGAAAAAAGCAGCTTCCATAACATCGCTGCCCGTTTGGAGGGCGCCGGTCCAATGTTCGGTGACAAAACCGATGACGAGAATCGCACCATTGATGGGGCTGGGCCTGGTTTTCACACCCAATAACCGAACATCAGATATGTGAAAACCGGTCTCCTCACGAATCTCACGGTGAATCCCTTCCTCCGGACTTTCATCAAGTTCGAGAAATCCTCCGGGAAGGCTCCATTGCCCCTTGCAGGGCTCAACCCCGCGCCGGACCAGTAATAGCGCCCCATCTTCACGGCGGAGGAAGCAGCAGGTGGCAGGGACGGGATTATAATAGAAAAACCGGTGGCATGCGGCGCAATGGGGATGATCAGCTTCGCCATCATGCGCATGGACCAGTTTCTGCCCGCAGATGGGGCAATAATTCCAAACCAGCCTCTCCGGGGGGATATACGTCATATTATTCTGCTCTCTTTTTTCACCATCCCATCGTAAACCGGGGCAGGGATGGGGTTCAAGGAGAACATGGGGGGATAAATGGGAATTATGGGATGAATGGGATTGTAGCAGCGGAGATTGTGATGGCAGCGTCAACCTGGAATTTTGAGAAAAGAGATCCATAGACAATTTACGAGAGGCCGGATATACTGAGACCAACAGTAAAACAAGCAAGGGGATGAGGTTATGTGCGTTCGGTTTGTTTCGGTTCTGTGCGGAATGGTGGCGCTGTGCAACGCTTCGGTGTTTGCCGATGGCATGTTGATTCCATTTCATCCAAAGGTGATACCGCCACAATGGGTTAAGAACGACGCGAGCAAAGCGGCTTGGGAATCCTATGGTGGCCAGGCCCCGCAAAGTGTAAGCATTTATGAACCAGGTCAGCGCGCGGTAATTCTGTTTAATGGAAATGAAGAAATCCTGCTGTTATCCACGGAACTCCATGCCTCTTCGCCCACCGCCGCGCTGGAGGTGGTGCCCTTTCCGAGTGAACCAAAGGTTAAGCTGGGTGAGTTTCAGATGCTGCTGGACATGGAGGCGTTGCTGATCCAATATACGCCTGTTCCTGCGCCACCGCGCCCGCATCCGCATGCGGATGGTGTACGAAGCGCTGGCGGAGTGGAAAAGCGGATTGAAAATGCGGCGCGGATCACGTTTCACGAGCAGATGGGCGCACATGATCTGACGGTGGCGGAAGTGAAGGACAAGGAATATTTCAGCGAATGGGTGTTGAAGCGGTTCCAGGAGTGGGGCGTGGAAGAGCAAACCATGGGCGAGGAATATGCGGCGGTGATTGACCGATACCTTCTTCGGAAAAACGCCTGGTTCGTATTTGATTCGCTGTTACTGGGGAATGCGGTGCAAAGCCGCCAACCGGTGGGATACCGTTTTTCCACCGACCGCATGTATTACCCGCTGGAAATTTCTTCGCTCCAGAAAGGAGACACCGTTGTCGATCTGCTTGTGGTGACGGATACCCCGATGAAATTTCAGCCCAGGAAGTTTTTACGGGAGATACGCGCCGCGCGCGTGCCGAGGAGGGAATTGCGGCGCATTTCCAAGACATGGGAATCATTCATGAGGTCAGACAACCTCTACATGTCCATGCTGTCGGTTACAGGCGATATCAGCAAGATGACGCGGGACGTCTATGGCAATCCAACCACCGAAGCGGAGCTGAATCCAAAGGGAACGCGGGTGGTCGGGCGATAAAGGGTGTTTATAGGGCGTATAAAACCTATATGACACATGAATTTTTGGGAGAACAAAGATGCCAGGGGGGAGGGGCTACAGTATCATTTCGGCGATCATTTCTTCGCCGACGGGTTTGTGGAGGGTGAAGCCGAGTTTCATGCACATCCGGATCATGGGGCGGTTTTCGGGAAGAATGATGCCGGTGAGGCGCTTGACTTTTTCGGCGCGGGAAACGTGAATGAGGTGCTGCATCATCAGAAGGCCGAGGCCTTGTCCCTGACAGTCGTCGCGGACAACGATGGCGAAATCGGCGTCATTGCCGGGGAGTTTGACCATGCGGCAGACGCACAGAATCTGTTCTTCGCCGGAAGCGGAGTTCTTGCGGACGGCGATGAGGGCCATGGCGCGGTCGTAATCAATGAAGCAGATTTCGGTTAGTTTTTCATGTTTGATGCGTTCGTCGAGAGCGAGTTGCTGGAGGTAACGGAAGTAGACGGTGTTTTTAGAGAGATTTTCGTTGAAGCGGATCATCATGAATTCGTCTTCCGGACGGATGGGCCGCACAGTGACCGTTTCCCCGCTTTTGATTATGCACGTGCCGGCGTATTCGCTGGGGTAGGGCCGAATGGCGAGCGGCGGCAGATCGTCCTCATGCATTTCAGAACCGTGGAGGGTGATGCGCGCATCGAGAACAAGGAATCCTTCGGGCGCGGCCAGGAAGGGATTGACATCGATTTCCTTGATCCAGCGCTGCTCGGCGACGAGTTGGCTGAAGCGCACAAGCAATTGTTCGAGGGCGGCGGTATCCACGGGCACGAATCCGTGCTGTCCCCGCAGAATACTCCAGATGCGGGTGCGTTCCATCATGCGGCGCGCGAGCGTGGTGTTAAGAGGCGGCAGACCCAGAACGCGGTCGCGCAGGGCCTCGCCCAGGGGCCCGCCGGAGCCAAAATAGAGCACGGGGCCGAATTGCGGGTCGGTGGTGCTGCCGATGACAATGCGGTATCCGCCGGATTGCACCATGGAACGCACGGCAACGCTATGCACCCCTTCGCTCGCCATGGCAGGGGTAAGGGTGTCGAAAGCGCGGCGCACGGCGTTTTCATCTGCAAGGTTAAGGTGGATATGTTTGCCGCGCTTGCGAGTTGTGGGGCCATCGTTAAACGTAAGCGCGACCGGATAGCCGATGTCCCCTGCGGCGTGGACCGCTTCGTCCGCGGCAAAAGCCACCCGCGTGGCGACCGAGGGAAGCCCGTAGGCATCGAGCACCTGTTTGGAATCATATTCACTGAGCATGGTGTTCCCGGTGTCGCGCAGACGCTGAATAATCTGAGCGGCGCGCGCCCGGTCAACGGTTTGTTCGCCAGGATCAGCAGAAGGTGTTTCATATAGTGCGCGGAGGTTGACGCTATAGCGCCACATCAGGGAGAAGGCGCGCGCGGCGGTGTCGGGATACAAAAAGGCGGGGATGTTCCGTTCATTGAGGATATTCACGCCTTCGGAGACATCATCGCCGCCCATCCAACTGGCTATGATCGGCTTGCCCGCGGAATCCTGAAGGGCGGTGATGGCTTCGGCAGTGCGCGTGGGCTCGGTCATCACCTGGGGCGTCAGCCCCACCAACACTCCATCGCAACCGGGATCGTGCAGGGCGATCTCGACGGCTTTCGCATACCGATCCGGGTCAGCGTCCGCAAGAATGTCCACGGGATTGCGGTGATTCCAATATTCGGGCAGGAGGTTATTAAGTTTCGTCAGGGCGGTATCCGACAACTCCGCAAGTTCGCCTCCGCTATTAATGAGGGCGTCGGTGGCGAGGATGCCGGGCCCAGCGGCGTTGCTGATGATGGCGAGGCGGGGTCCTTTAGGGCGTGGCTGCTTGCCCAGCACTTCGGCCATCATGAAGAGATTTTCGATGCTGTCCACCCGCAGGACGCCGCTGCGGCGTATGGCGGCCGAAAGAACTTCATCGGTGTAGGCTTCTTCACTGTAGTAGGCGGTGGCCTTTGCGGCTTCCGCCGCGGCTTCGGTGCGGCCGGCTTTCAACATTATGATGGGTTTGGTCAATGCAACTTCGCGCAGCGCTGAAAGGAAGGAACGCGCATCGCCAATGGATTGCACATAGAGCACGATGCTGCGTGTATTGGGATCGCTGCCAAGGTAATAAAGGAGGTCCGGCCAACCCACGTCGAGCATGGAACCGAAGGAAACAAAAGCGCTGAAGCCGGCATTGACACTGAAACTCCAGTCGAGAATCGCCGCGCCGACCGCGCCGCTCTGACTGATGAATCCGACAGTGCCGTTCAGGGCGATGCGTTTCGCGAAGGCGGCGTTCAGGCCCACCACGGGATTCATGATGCCCAGGCTGTTCGGACCGATGATGCGGATCTTTCCGCCGAAAATGCGTTCTTGTATTTGATTTTCCAAGGCGCCGCCGACCGCGCCCGTCTCCCCAAAGCCGGCGGAAATGATAATAGCGGCCTTTACCCCTGCCGCGATGCATTCATCGATCACTCCCGGCACCGTTGCGGCGGGCGTTGCAATCATCGCCAGGTCGACTGTCTCCGGAACGGCACTGATATCAGGATAGCTCTTGATACCGAGCACATTATGCCGGCGCGGGTTGATGGCGTAGACCGTGCCGCCGAAAGGGTTGCTGATAAGATTCCAGAGAATGGCCCGGCCAACGCTCCCAGCTTTTTCCGATGCGCCGATGACCGCCGCGGAACGCGGCTTGAAAAAAGCATCCATGGGGTGACGGTCGTTTTCAACGGCGGCCCCATAGTATACCGCCTGCGAGGTATTGGCAGTGTTTTCTTGTATCATGTTCGGCGCTTCTCCCAAACTCACGAAAGCACTTTAGCACATTTTCCAGAGGGTGCGCATATTGTGGAAGAGCGGCAAGGGAAAAGGAAACACAGAACACACATAGTGGTCAGGAACAGGGTTGCCATGATGCCTGCAACAGTCAGTAGTTGCGCGTTAACAGGGGGCAAAGAGACATAGCATCCAAATGAAGCAAAACAACGTTTTTCCCCGTGCGAACGAACCGTCGTTCTGCCCAATACTCACCCTCGACGAGCCTGTTCCCGGGGGCTATTCCACGCGGCTTACATTCAAGGCTTGTGGTCCCTTGCTGCTTTCCATCAGGTCATACATTACGTATTCCCCTTCACGCAGCGTCCGGAACCCATCCATCTGGATGGCCGTGTGATGGACAAAAACGTCCGTTGCTTCCTCACGGGCAATAAAGCCATAGCCTTTTTGGTCATTAAACCATTTGACCTTGCCCGACTGCCGATGGATATCGTCTTGTACTTCTACTTCCGACACAACCCCCATCTCCTCTTGCTGCGGACCAGTCACAGGTCATGTGAGCCCGGTCCAAACTCCGTAAAAACTACCAAAAACTCTGTTATAGAATATATTAGAATTGGCGGTTTGTCAATAAGCTTTTTATTCTGAGCAAAGCCAATATGTTAAGTAATATGCGAAATTCACGTTTTTCAATGGCGGGATGGGAGTCAATAAGGGTTTACAGACTCAAAAGCGTTGACAAAACTCGATGAAACGGCAACTCTTGAGGTGATAGGAGGGAGGCGATAGGAATTCGCTGCCTTGAAACGTTTTTACAGGGTTCGTATACTTGGGTTGTCAGGCTGTTGGTGGGTTCCGCTTCAGTGCACCCACCCTCCATTTTTTTACGGACGTACATCGGGAGTATTGAGCATGCGGGTATTGGTTACGGGTGGCGCTGGATTTATCGGGTCGCATCTTTGTGAGGCATTAACAGCCCGGGGCGATCATGTGGTGGTTTTGGATGATTTGAGCACGGGCCGTTTTGAAAATATCGAGCATATTGAGGGGGTGGAATGCATTATTGATTCCACGATGAATCAGGAGATTGTGCGGGACCTGGTGCGTGACGTGGAGGTGGTGTTTCATCTGGCGGCGACGGTGGGAGTACAGTTGGTGGTGAATGATCCGATTCATACGATTGTGAATAACATATGGGGCACGGAGGTGGTGCTGGAAGAGACGTGCCGGTACCGGCGGAAAATGCTGATCACCTCGACAAGCGAGATCTATGGCCGGGGAGCGCGGGAAATTTTCCACGAAGACGATGATCGGGTGATGGGACCCACAAACCGCCACCGGTGGTGCTATGCATCATCAAAAGCAATCGATGAGTTTCTGGCGCTGGCGTATTGGCGTCAGAAGCGCCATCCGATTGTGATCACACGCTTGTTTAACACCGTAGGGCCGCGCCAAACGGGCCGGTACGGCATGGTGATTCCAACCTTTGTGGGGCAGGCACTGCGCAATGAACCCCTGACGGTGTTCGGTGATGGGAAGCAGACGCGCTGTTTCACCTACGTGGGGGATGTGGTGCCTGCGCTCGTTACGCTGATGGACCGATCGGACGTGAATGGCGAGGTATATAACATTGGCAGCGCCACGCGTGTAAGCATGGAAGATCTGGCTAAAAAGATTATTGAACGCACGGGCAGCCAGTCAACACTCAAATATATTCCGTATGAAGAAGCGTATGGCGAGGGGTATGAAGACATGCGCCACCGCGAGCCGTGCCTGGATAAAATCCAGAAGGCGATAGGGTATACGCCAAAAACCTCACTGGAAGAGATTATCGACGCGGTCGCGGCGGAAATGCGCGCGAAAATGCAATAAGGGAGTGCTAGCCAGCAAACAGGCCGACGACACAGGCCGTCATGAAGGTGGCGAGTGTGCCGCCAATAAAGGCGCGAAAACTCAATTGCGCCACTTCTGCACGGCGTTCGGGCACGAGCGCGCAGATGCCGCCGATCATGATGCCGATACTTCCGGGATTCGCAAAGCCGCACAGGGCATAGGTGGCGATGGTGATGCTCCGGGGGCTGAGCGCCTGTTGCGCGATGAGTTGCTGCATGTTTTGATAAGCGAGAAATTCATTAAAGACGGTTTTCGTGGCGAGCAACTCGGAAACCGCGCGGATGTCCTGCCAGGGCACACCCATGATTAACGAGAAAGGCCGGAAGAGATATCCCAGCAATCCCACGAGCGGGATGTGCGTGATTTTAAGCACTGCAAGATCCAACAGGTGAATCAGCCCGATAAACACAATCAGTAATGCGGCCACATTCAACGCCATGCTGAGCCCCATCGATGCGCCCTGCGCGGCGGCGTCAAAAATGTTGTGGGTTTCGCGGGGAACTTTCACGGAAACGTTTCCGGCGGTCTGTGGCACGCCCATTTCGGGCACCATCAGTTTTGCGATGGCCAGGGCCGCGGGCGCGCTCATGAGGGAGGCAGCCAGCAGATGACCGGGTTGCGCGCCGAAACCCGCGTATATAACCATGACGCTGGCGGCGATGGAGGCGAGGAAGGTGACCATCACCGTGAACATTTCCGAGCGGGTCATGGCCTTGATGTATCCGCTAATGGCGCTGACGGATTCGATGCCCAGGAATATCTGCAGGGCGGCGGTGAACGTTTCGGCGCCCGACGTTTTCATGGTGCGCTGCATCAGCCACGCTATGCCCCGCACCACGACTTGAATGATCCCCAAGTGCTGAAGAATGAATGATAATGCAGATACGAATATGATCACCGGCAGCGCCTTGAATGCCAACATCGCACTGAAGGTAAACGGCGCGGCTTCTGAAAAGCGAAGATCCGAACCAAGAACCATTGCGTGGTCCAGTTGGAAAACATTCGTCACGCTGCCAAACACGAACTGCGCACCCGCTTCGCTGCATTCCGTGATCAGATCGAAACCGGATTTTACACCTTCAAAAAACCAGCGTCCCGCACCACTGCGCAATACAATCATCCCAAGAATGATTTGCAGCACAATCCCCCAGCCCACTATACGCCATCGCACGCCGGAACGATTCTCAGAAATCAGCCACGCCATGCCCACCAGAATTCCCAATCCCAGCAAACTGATCAGTCGTAGTAGTATTCCCTCTTCCATAGCGCTTAATAACTCCCGCTGCTTTCTCGTTACAGCACGAGTGTAGGGCATTTTTCGGGTAGAGAGCAAGCCCACAGGGCTTTTTACCATCCTTAGGGAAAAAACATGCTCCACAGAGCAGACACAAGACGGGAAAATCCTTTCCAATACCGTTTTTGGGTTCCATCAAGACAACCCCCCCGAAAGATCTGATTTAATGTATATTGTGCATTTGTCAAAATATTTCTTTTAAATTATACAATATATTGTGGTTATATCGCTTCTATAGGTGCGAAGGGAAACTGAAAATTCAGCCATAATGTGTAGTTTATTTTACATTTTGCGCTAATATGGTCAAGGAATGATCGTAGAAGCATTCACCGCCCCTATTTGCCGCCACAAGAAGGTTTTTATGCGGGATTTTCGGGGCTTTGCCTCGATCTTGCAAAACGTGCTCTCTGTATCGAAACACGTTTTTAACAATTCACTAACAAATCCCCCTCAAGTCCTTCGTCCATACAATAGGTTGTGTATAAGAAAGAGCTAACGCACTATTAGTTGATTTTTGCATGCGGTCTTGTGTGTGTTAAAACTATGAATTCAAGAGCATATTCCTACAATAAAAAACCTCTGGACAAAGCGCGAAAAGCTTCCTATAATGCGTTCCTCTTGGCTTGGGCCATTCAAGGCCTGGAGCTGTTGGGGTGAGCGGAAAGTGTCAGCCCAGCGGATGTGTGTGCACCATATGTTTGGGTATATAGTTCAATATACCCAAGGGATGGTGGGCAAGGCGTGCTGCGCTGACGGATGTAAGTTGAGGATGAATGGGTGAAATTTGTTCAACCGAAAGTGTTCCTGGTCGGTGAAACCCGTGTTGTCGCGGAAGGTCTTAGCGCCTATTTTGATCATATAGGCGTGCCGGGGTGGAAAACTGCGGCGCCAAGCGATGGCGAGGCATTGTGCGAGGTGATGGGCCGGCTATGTTACCGGTCTTTTGAGCCGGGACTAAATCCGAACGTGACCCGGGTGCGCCAAGGCAACGCTGCATATTTGGACAATATCGTTCAGGTAGGGCACGGAAGCGTACTGGAACACGCGGTGGTCAATTTCATTTTTGCGGACGTGAGCCGGGTGGTGACGCACGAGTTGGTGCGGCATCGCGCGGGCACGGCCGTGTCCCAGGAGTCGTTGCGGTTTGTGCGCCTGGATGCGTTGTCGGCGTATGTGCCGGTACATATCCGGGAGCATGAGCAGGGCATGGAGATTTTTACGCGTACGCTGGAGCAGTTGGAAACGCTTCAACAGGAACTGGCCGCGTTGTACGCGATAGACGGCGAGAAGACATTTGAATCAAAGAAAAAACTGACATCGGCGTTCCGGCGGGTGGCGCCCATCGGGCTGGCCACAACGATCGGCTGGTCGTGCAATTTCCGGACCTTGCGGCACGTGATTGAATTGCGGACGGAGCCGCACGCGGAGGAGGAAATCCGGCTTCTCTTTGGAGAGGTGTACCGGATTGTGCGGGAACGGTATCCGCATGTGTTCGCCGATTATACAGTGGAAATGGCAGATGATTTGCCGTGGGTGAAGACCACGCACGGCAAAATATAAAACAGGTTTGAAAGCGGAAGTGGAACATGCAGCAGGAAACGAGGGAGGCGTACTAATGTTTACGGTACGGGATCGATTTGCTTTGTCTGAGAAGTTCCTGGCGGAATTCAAAGGCAAACAGCCGGATTGGGGCCCACTGGGATACATTACGTTTAAGCGGACCTATGCGCGGCCCATGGACGGACGGCGCACGGAAGAGTACTGGGAATCGGTGAAGCGCGTGGTGGAAGGATGCTACACGATTCAGCAGAATCACTGCATGAATCTCAAGCTCCCTTGGAACCCGCACAAGGCGCAACGGTCGGCGCAGGAAATGTACCGGCTGATGTGGAACTTTAAGTTTCTCCCGCCAGGACGCGGCCTGTGGATGATGGGGACCGATTACATTTACAAGCGCGGTTCCGCAGCGCTCAACAACTGCGCCTTTGTGTCCACGGAAGAAATCGATACGGATTTCGCGGAGCCTTTCTGCTTTCTGATGGACATGTCAATGCTGGGCGTAGGCGTGGCCTTCGACACCAAGGGCGCAGGGAAGGTTACCATCCAGGACCCGCACATTGGCGAATACACCCACGTGGTGGAAGACTCTAAAGAGGGTTGGTGCGATCTGGTGCGCGTGGTGCTCAATGCCTACGTCGGACGCGCACGCCGTCCCGCACATATTGACTACTCGAAGATTCGCCCCATGGGATCGCCCATCCAGACTTTCGGCGGCATCGCGCCGGGGCCCGGCCCGCTTATCGAGTGCATAGAAAATATCACAAAAATCCTGCAGGCCCGCGGCGGAAACCAGATCAGTTCGACCGATATCACTGATCTCATGAATGTCATTGGGAAGTGCGTGGTGTCGGGCGGCGTGCGCCGCACCGCGGAACTGGCGCTCGGCAGCCCGGATGACACGGAATATCTCCAACTGAAAGACCCTAAACTGCATGAGGATAAACTCACGGCGTGGCGGTGGGCCTCCAACAACAGTGTTAGCGCCTACGAGGGCATGGACTACCATTCCGTTGGCCTGCAAACCTCGAAAAACGGAGAGCCCGGATATTTCTGGGTCGAAAACGCGCGCGCCTATGGACGTCTGAAAGATGGCGCAACCTGGGAGGACGCGAAAGTGGCGGGGACCAATCCCTGCGCCGAGCAAAGTCTGGAATCCTATGAGATCTGCAATCTTGTGGAGACGTTCCCATCGCGGCATGAATCGCTGGAAGAATACAAGCGCACCCTGAAGTTTGCATATCTCTATGCAAAAACAGTGACGCTGATCCCCACCCATAATGAGCGCACCAATGCCATCATGTTGCGCAACCGCCGCATCGGCCTTTCGCAGTCCGGCATTGTGGAGAGTTTCCAGCGCCATGGACGCCGTGAACACTTCCGGTGGTGCGACGACGGCTATCAGTATATCTGCAAGCTTGACAAGATCTATTCGCAATGGCTGTGCGTTCCCGAGAGCATCAAAAAGACCAGTGTGAAGCCCAGCGGCACAGTCTCGCTTTTGCCCGGGGTCTCACCCGGCATTCATTACCCCCACTCGAAGTTCTATTTCCGCACTATCCGCATCGACAAAACCAGCCCGCTCATCGATCCCATCAAGCGCGCGGGCTACCGCATCGAAGAATCGGTGTACGGCGACAATACCCTCGTCGTCTATTTCCCCGTCCAGGAAAAATTCTTTGAACGCTCAAAGTCCGAAGTCTCTGTCTGGGAACAGGTCGAAAATGTGGCGCAAACGCAATATGCCTGGGCGGATAACCAGGTCAGCGCGACGATCACGTTTCAGCCGACGGAGGCCAAGGACATCCCGTTCATTCTGGAACTGTATGAAACACGCTTGAAATCCATTAGCTTCCTGCCGTTGAAGGAGCACAACTACCCGCAGGCGCCGTATCAGGAAATCACCAGGGAAGCCTACGACCTTGCCATCTCGAAACTTAAGGCGTTGGACTTCGAGATGATCAACACGGACGAGGCGCAGGATCTCTTCTGCGATGGCGACAAGTGCGAGATAAATGTCCAGCCGCGCCTGCCGCAACAACAGGAAGTCGAATTCCCCGAACCCGCCGAGGTCAAAACCAGTCAAACCGAGGAAGTCGGCGCTCCAACATAATTTAACCGCGGAATGCGGAACATGAAACGCATTCCGCGTTTATCCGAGTGAAATCAGCGAAGGATCGTATTCGTCCGGTTTTTCAAAGCCAAGCAGGTTGACAAGGGTGGCGGCGACATTGCTGAGGCCGGGATGCGAAATAGAGGTTAATTGGAACGCATTGGCGCCGGAATAATCTGAGATTGCGAAGGGCACTGGATTCAACGTGTGGGCGACATGGGGTTCCCGTTTGCCTTTGATGTCAGTGAAAAGAAGATCCGCGTTTCCATGATCGGCGGTGACCACCAGTATGCCCTTTGCCGCCTGAATCACAGGGATTAACCTTGAGAGGCCCAGATCAACCGCTTCGACGGCGATCCGGACGGCCGGGGCGATGCCCGTGTGACCAACCATGTCGCCATTCGGATAATTCATCCGCAGGAACTTGTACTTCCCACTCTTGATGGCAGCGATCATGGAATCGGTGATCTCGCCGGCCTTCATCCAGGGGCGTTGCTCGAAGGGGAGCACGTCGGACCGAACCTCCTCGAATTTTTCGAGGCGCTTGTTCACATACCCGGATTTATTGCCGTTCCAGAAATACGTGACATGGCCGAATTTTTGTGTTTCGGATACGGCATAGGACGTGATGCCCGATCCGCACAAGTATTCGCTGACGGTGCCTTTGATCAACGGCGGCTCCACCAGGAAATTCTTCGGGATCTTCTTATCCCCGTCATATTGCATCATCCCCGCAAAAAACACATCGGGACGGCGCTTGCGATCGAAATAGGGGAACTCGTCTTCCTCGAAGGTGCGGGCAATCTCAATGGCTCGGTCACCCCGAAAATTGAAGAATACCACTGCGTCGCCGTCTTCAATTGTTCCGATCGGCTTGCCTTTTTCCACGATGACGAATTCGCCCAGAAACTGGTCGTTCACTTTCGGATCTTCATCGTAATAGGTCTGCACTGCTTCCGCAGCAGAGGAGAAAGTCCGGCCTTCGCCCAGCACATGGGTCTTCCATCCCCGCTCCACGATTTTCCAGTTGGCTTCATAGCGGTCCATGGTGACGTTCATGCGGCCGCCGCCGGAACCGATCCGGTAGTCGCATCCGGAAACACTGCACGCTTTGAGCGCATCCTCCAGCGTGGCGATATACCCCAGGGCAGTGCGTTCGCCCACATCGCGCCCGTCAGTCAATACATGCACCCGCACGCGCTTCACGTTTTCTTCCGCGCACTGCTGGATAAGGCCCAGTAATTGCTGGATGTTGCTGTGCACATTGCCATCGGAGAGCAGACCGATAAAATGCATTGTGCCGCCGGCCTGAGCGCGCGTCATCGCCTTTTTCCACGCAGTCCCCCCGAACAGCCGCTTGGAAGCGATGGATTCATTTACGAGTTTCGCGCCCTGGTCGAAGACACGGCCGGCGCCCAGCGCGTTATGGCCCACCTCGGAATTACCCATATCCGCATCAGACGGCTGGCCGACGGCTGTGCCGTGCGCTCTCAACTGCGTGTAGAGCGGCTCTTGAAACAACGCATCCAAAACGGGGGTATTCGCCAAAAATACGCCGTCCGATTCATCGCGTTTCCCAATGCCAATGCCATCCATGATTACCAGAACCAATGGACCGGGAAATGCGGCATATCCGCTCAACGGTTGCAACCGATATGTACTCATAAGGATTTATTCAGCCTTTCTTTTATGAAATGCTTTCGACAGAACGTCAACGGCAAGAGCATACATGAATTACGGTTCAAGTGTACCCTATCGCGGTTGATTTCGTCAAAAAAAGACACCGGCGTCCTGCCCCGTTCATACAAGGCGTTGCCTTGGAATCAGTCCACTATCTTCTTATTCCTCATGGGGAAATAGATAGGCCTCATTCAGGGTTACGGAATGCACGTCCACCATGGCGCCCGTGCGAATCACAAATTCACTCAGCCCGACATGCTTGCAGTTGCCCCAGTCATAGGTGTAGCCCAGGCGGGTCCAGGGGTACCCATTGGCCCCGTAGGAGCTGTCTTTGAGTGCATTGAACCATGCGATGTATTCCTCGCTGATAGTAGTATAGCAGGAGATCGGAAAATCGAGTTCCGCTTCATGATCGGTAATTTCCGAATCGGGAGCAGGGCGGAACAGATCGCCGGGATCTACATAAAATTCCACAAAACGGGTCTTGCCATTATTGGGGGGAATGCCCAGAAGTTGCTCCATCCTCAACACGGCCTCATTTTGCGGAATATAATGCCGGTCGACAAAATTGTGGATCTCCGGGACCACCGTCACCCACGTGTCGCGCGTGGTGAGGTAAGACGCTTTGGCAATATCAGATAAACAAATCGACTTGCCCACCAGCGAATCGTAGCCGGTCCAGGAAGTCCAGGTGACCACCCGGACGCGGCTGGCGCCCGGCACGCCTTCCCAGACAAGACCCTTGGAATCCGCCGTGATCGCCGTGAGATGGCGCGAAATTTCACACGGCTCTGCCACGGCTGCATCCTCAACCGCCTTGGCGTACAAGTTACTTAATTGTTCCTCAGAGAGATCGGTGAAGGGCGGACACCCACTAAGGACCAAGGAACCCAAAACAGCCATAAATGCTAGAAGAAGGACAGGGACGGTTTTCATGTTCGAGGTCTCCATAAAGTTGCGATAAGCTCATTGATAATCGCCAACAGGCCAAGGCCGGTAAAATATAATGCGCCGAAAGCCATAACCCGGTAAGGTTCATCAGGCCAAATGCCACCAATCCCAAAATGCTGCGCGGCGATAATCTCTTTCGTTACGCCCCACGCCGGCACAGGCATCATCACAGTGACCGCGGCGCCCCCCAGATACAGTACGGTCATGGCGGCCCAGTTCGCCATGAGCACGGTTTGCCCTTCAAAATCCGGCGGATGCAGCACAACACTGGGAATCTTGCTCAGGGTAAGGCCCATAAACGCCCACAATGGCCACCACCCCCCATACAACGCAGAAAATCCCCCCGCCATCAGGAGATAAAACACCATCAATCCGGAAAACATCAGCACCCGTTGCCGCAGTGAAGAATCCCGTGCGGCAATCGCCCCCAGAAATCCTGTGGAATGCACCACCAGGAATTCCAGCAGCATGACAAACACAAGATGATGCACCGAAAGCGCGCCGAATGTATTCGGTGCGGTCCACGTGATCAGAAACACCGCCGCCAGCCCAAAATCAAAGCCCGCCGAACCAGCCAGCCGCGCCAATGCCTTAAGGATCTTTAGTATCATTTCTTCTTTTCCGAATCCCCGGAAAAGTCGGCAATCACGATCCCGGATCGTGCAAACGAGATGCCTTGCTGGCCTTCCGCGCCAATCATGATACTCTCGATAATGGGTGGATGAATGGCCTGCTGAGCGGTCCAATCCACAAGGAATTTTGCGCCGGAACCGCCATGAACATCTTTCTCCTCAACAAAGAATTCAGACGTGGCCAAAGGATCAATTTTCAATGGTTGCTCCAGATAATTCCGGATTAGTTTCCCTTCCGTGTCGTAATACCGCACGGCCTTGACCACCATCGAATTCATGGGGTCGGCGTTGCGGATGCTCAGGGTCGCCGCCAGACGGTAGGCGCGGCCATCCTGGATGTAAATGTGTGAATACACCGGGACATACACGGTCTGGCCCACGGTCCCCGCCGCATCCGACGGTATTTTCACCAGTTTTTCCGGCGGGGGGGGAAGATAGGCGGCATTCCGTTCAAAACGATCAAATCCTCCTTCCAGGGCATGGGCTATGATGAACAAGGGAACGGATACCACGATAACAATCCCGCACGCCGCGGCCAATAATAATTTGAACGCACGTGTTGTAAACACAATCCTGGATTCCGGCTCGCTCATGGTAGACCCTCCTCTCTTGTTACTATCCATCCGGGGCTGCCGCGCCTGTAAAAAATCAGTGTATAGCGAACGACACTTTAAATCAATCGCTCGCCACCCCTCGCCTTCAGAATATCGTTTCGCTCAGAGAGGAAAATCGCCCTTGCTTTCCGGTTGGTACAGCAGCGCCGCCACCTTAAATGATGTCTTGCCGCGCGGAAGATCCACCTCAAATTCATCCCCCACGCGATATCCCAGCATCGCCGTGCCCAACGGCGCAAGCACCGAGATGCACCCCGCTTCAGGATTGCGTTCCGAGGGATACACCAGCACGTATTCCGACGAATTGCCCGTGCCTGTATCCGTCAAACGAACCCGTGATCGCATCGTAACGACATCCTTTGGGGTATTGGAAGGATCCGAAATGATGAATGCCCGGTCAATCTCGGCCTGCAGTTCCCGGATATGCGGGAGATCCCGCTCATCAGGAAGCTCCTGGAGCTTCGCCAGGCATTCGGTCAACCGCTGTTTGTCTTGCGCGGTAATCCAGATGTGCTTTTCCATATGCCGGTACTCCTTTGTTCAACAACATCGTGTAAAAAAAAGACCGCCGAGCATGCAGTGGCCCCAAAATGCTCAGCAGCGCCGATTCCTGGATTGAACTTTAATAGTAAAAACCTGTCTTTCACTATACGGCCAACGGCCTCGTTTGTCAAGATACCCTGGCGCTTGAACAGGTTATTTTTAAAACGTGCACATACGGGTTTCTGCTGATTTCTGGCGGGAGTTTTGCTATGCTAAATAAACCTTAAAATACTAGCGGGGTGAAAGCGATGCATGCTACAGGGCGGATTAGAATTCAAACGGGGGGAGCATTCTTTATCTTATTCGTTGCCTTGGCTGCTGCACCTGTTGCCTTTTGCGATGGGTATGTGAGTGTACAACGGGCAATAAAAACACCTCCTTCGATGCCAATGCAGCGCGCAGTGATTTCGTATAAAGATGGGATGGAACGGCTGATTATCGAGCCGGTGATCCAAGGGGAAGGAAATTCCTTCGCCTGGGTAGTTCCGGTCCCAGCATCGCTTATCCAAATAACAAGAGAATCGCAAGAGCTCTTTAATTATCTATCTTTAACTTTCAAACCCAAGATACATCCAGGACGAGGATTCTCAGTTGCTATTATTCTGTTCCCGCTTCTTCTTCTTTGGTTGTTGCTTGGAGTTATAGATTACGTTACGCGATCTAAGTTGGCAGATCTGCTCTTTACCATTATCACAGCCCTTTTGATTCTTTTTGTTTTACTTTTGCCAAATGTTGCGACGTATAGTGGGGATTTTATATATGTGCGCGCTGGCGTTAAGGTGGAAAATACACAGCGGGTTGGGAATTATGAGGTATCCGTACTGGAAGCTGCCAGGGCCGAGGATTTGAATCAATGGCTTGTGGACAACGGATTCAATCCTGTCCCTCAAGAAAGCCTTTCCATAGTATCCGACTATATTAACGCAAAGTGGAAATTTATGGCAGCTAAACTTCGCCGTGATTCACAGCAGGATCTTATCCCGCATCCCCTCTCCATCACATTTCCAACCCTAAACCCTGTATATCCTATGCGTCTGACCAAATTAAATGGAAGCGATCTGTACGTCGAACTGTATGTCATTGCGGACCAACGCGCCGCAACCGATGGATTTATACTGGAGTATGCCAACACGCTCAGAAAAGTGGATTTCAAAGCGGATACGTTTGGATACGGATTGCCAAACTTTTTGGGAACTTCCTATTCCACGCATGTTATGGCTCCAATTTTAACTGATTTATTGTGGGATCGTTGTATCGTAAGCAGACTAAGCGCTACCTTGCGCCCGGATGATATGAATACGGATTTTTCGATTCACCTGGATGGAGAATCCCCCTGTAGAATGCATTTTTACACGACACGGGCTGCTGTGCTTTCTGCGATATTTTGGGGAGGGCTATTCTGCTGCGCCGGGTTAATTTTGATCGCTTACCGTACAGGACCGGTTAGGGAGCGCCGTTTCCGTATCTTCGTTAAATTTGACCTTTTTATTGTGGCCATTCTTGTGGCGGGTGGCCTGATTGGACTCGCCCGGTATCGGATGATTACCCCAGTAGAAATTGACTATCCTGAAACGGGTTTTATGTACGTAGATTGGGATTTCTTAAACTCAATAGACCTCTTGGATACAAAGACGTGGGATGGAAAGACCAGAGAAGAAATTGAAACACTGTTGTTTGAGGGTTGGCGGCGGCGTGCCGGGCATGAAATAAATTTGCAGCGATACGAGGGCCTTTACACCATTAAAGAAGACAAAGACGGGATTGTATTGTGGGCTTATGAGTTTCACCTCGGTGAGCAGGGTTTAGAAACCATGGTGGATCGCCACGTCCTTGTTCCCGGCGGGCATTTGGCGCCGTCAACGCCAAAATAAAAACGGGAGGATTTTTGACCATCCTCCCGCAGGTTCAATGCTTCTATTACGCCTCTTCAACAACGCGGAAGCCCATGAGGTTGCCGAGGTCGGTAAGGCTTTGCATGTGGTTGCCATAGAAAACGACGCGGTGGAGCAGCGTCATGACGTCGCCTTCCAGCACGCCGCCGCCCCAGTTCAGGAACATCTTCTTGGCGTCACCCACTTCCGTGACGAATTGCGTGCGGCAGGCGAGTTTGTCATGCGTGACCTCGGTGATTTTTCCGGTGGAGGCCAGCATGGTATCGAGGTTAATGAACTTGGCGCAGGTCACGGCCTGGCCAATACGGTTTTCTACATCGAGCGCCACGCCGCGTCCGCTGTCGGTTTGCGTACGGATGGAAAATGGCAACCGCTTACCCTCCGGGCCATCCATTTTCGTGGCGGAAGTGCAATGGAAATGGATCAGGGCATTTCGGGCGGTGTCGAACACTGGGTCCGTGATAAATCCGGGTACGCCGAAGGCATAGCGGAAGATTAGCATGGTAAGGGTGGAATCCATATCGCCTTCACATGCTCCCACCAGGCCCTGATCGTTCAGTTTACTGAAAGCAAAACATCCTTTGGCGGGATCGCCCATGCAGTTGGAACTGGTCACCGCCTGTGCGCCGCGATCAATCATCAGTTTTTTCATGGCGAGGTAGAATCGCGAGGCATTAATGATTTCGTCACGGGTAGGTTCGTAAATTTTCTTGGCGCATTTAATCCAGTAATTTTCCGCTTCGGCTTCGGCTTCCGCGGCGTCCACGGCCTTGTGCGCTTCAAGAGTCTCTTCAACCGTAATCGGAATGATTTCCGCACCCCAGCGAGTTTTCAGTTGTTCGGCATTGCAGGCGGCAGCGGTGCCCATCGGTCCGCGCACCACGAGGATTTTCGTTTGTTTTAGCCGTGGTCCAACCCGCATCAACCCCGCCGCACGGTCGAGTTCGCTCCAATCGCTGGTGGGCAACAGAACAACTTTTTTCCCTGCTTTCTGCCATTTCGGGAAATACATCCACCCATGGCCGCTAAACGGCTGCGAGAACACCACGGTGGGAATACCCGTATCCACGATTTTATCCATCGCTTCCGCAGGGGAGCCGCCGCCGTGACCGCTCAGATGGAACAGGATAATGCCGTCCATGCCCGTAAGGTTGTTGAGCACGGTGGTGGCATCGGCGGGCGGGATGAGGTCGCCGCCCACAAACTGGACATCCCCCAGCTTTTTCTCGATTCCCGCCAGGTGATCATTGAGTTTCCCGATTTCTTCCGTCGGGCGGGACATGTAGATGTCGCCGGTCCTGCCTATAAAGACCTTATAAATCTTTACTGGCGGTTGTGCGGGCCAGCCGGCCTCCTGAGCGGTTTGAGCGGGTTTCGCCCCCGTGCTGGCGGCAAGCAAAACACTGCCCGCGGCGGTGGCGCCAAGAAATTGTCTCCGGGTTACATTATGTGACATGACAGCCTCCTTCGCTTGACCGGTTTTCGGCCGGGTTTGTGCCCTTGTCCGCAAGCAGGCGCCTTCCGCCCGGCATCCTGTCCTGACGGACCTCCAATCTACCACAGCGGGAAAGCTTCTGCAAGCGTCCATGATGGTTTGACAAACCTAGTGTTCGTTGATACTGTAATGACATGAATACAAAACAACAGGTTCTTCAAGCCGTCCAGGATCTCCCTGAAGACGCACCCATTGAAGATGCGATGGAAAGACTCCTTTTTCTCATAAAAGTGGAGCGGGGCCTTCAGCAAGCGGATGATGGACAAACAGTTTCCCATGCCGATGTAAGACGCAGGATGGAGGAATGGCGGAAATAAGGTGGACAAAGCAGGCTGCTGACGACCTTGAAGCAATCACCTCTTTTATCGCAGAGGATTCAATTCATTATGCAAGCCTCTTTGCATTGGATGGATTGAGCGCCGTCGAACGGCTTGAAACATTCCCTTTCCTGGGTCGAATCGTACCTGAAATCAACAATCCCTCCATTCGTGAAATTATTCTTGGATACTACCGAATCGCGTATCAAATCAGGGGGGAGTTAATTGAGATTTTAACGATATACCATACCGCCCGCTTGCTTGATCCATCCAGGCTAGAAATACGGAGTAATTATGACTAAAAAAATTTTTCGCGAGAAACTCAAGCAGCCACACGTTCCGCGCACCCCGAGAACGAAAAAACCGGAGAGCATGTCGCTGGAAGAGTGGCAAATTGCCTTGCGGCGGGAGTACGGCCGGGAACAATCATTTAAGGTGAAAAACCTTGCATCGGCGCCAGTATTCTCGGAATTTGCCGTTACAAACCCCAAGAGCGGGCGCACCTACCGCGTGGCGATTCGCGGAAAGGAGTTGGGGATCAATTTCTGTTCCTGTCCGGATTTCTCGGTGAACACGTTAGGCACCTGCAAGCATATCGAATGGTTGTTGAACAAACTGGAACGGAAACGCGGCGGAAAAGCCGCTTTGAGCGCCGGATATTTTGCGCCGTACTCGGAAGTCTTTCTATGGTACGGCGTGCAGCGGAAAGTATGTTTCCGGGCGGGTCTCGACTGTCCCAAGAACCTGTTGGCGCTGGCCAACCAGTATTTTGACGGCAACGGCGTGCTGCGGCCCGGCGCGGTATCCAAGTTTGAGCGGTTCATGCGGGATGCCCAGTCATTCGATCATGAACTGCGGGTATATGGTGATGCGCTGGAATACATTGCACGGCTGCGCGATGATGCGCGGCGCCGTGAGGCCATCACACGCATATTTGAAGGCCCGGAGGCTGCCCGCGAGTTCAAATCGCTAGTAAAAACCAAACTGTACCCCTACCAACAAAAGGGCGCCTTGTTTGCCGCAAAAGCCGGGCGGTGTCTGATCGCGGACGATATGGGATTGGGAAAAACCATCCAATCGATCACCGCTGTGGAGATTCTGGCTAAAACGGCGGGTATTGAGCGGGTTTTGGTGATCTGCCCGACTGCGCTTAAGCACCAATGGAAACAGGAGATTGAACGGTTCACTGAGCGCGATGCCATGGTGGTTGAAGGGTTTGTACGGGATAGGCATAAGCGGTATCAGGCAGAGTCTTTCTACAAGATTACCAATTACGAGACGGTTCACCTGGATCTGGGTCTTATCCAGGGCTGGCGTCCGGATGTGGTGATTCTTGATGAAGCCCAGCGCATCAAAAATTGGGAAACACGGCGGGCCAAGTGCGTGAAGCAGATCAACGCCACCTATGCACTGGTGCTCACGGGCACCCCCCTGGAGAACCGTCTGGCCGAACTGCATTCCATTATGGAATTCGTGGATAAGTTTCACTTGGGGCCCCTGTTCCGGTTCCTGCATAAACACCAACATACCGATACCCAAGGCCGCATCATCGGTTATCGGGATCTGGACCGGATAAAAGAAAGCTTGGCGGAAGTACTGGTTCGCCGCAAGAAACAGGATGTGCTCCTGGAATTGCCCTCCCGCACCGATAAACATTTTTTCGTGGACATGACGGACGCCCAGCGGAAAATTCACGAGGAATACCGCGATATCGTGGGCGATATTGTGTCTAAATGGAAACGGCGCGGTTTTCTGACCGAGCAGGAACAGCGGCGGCTGATGATGGCGTTGCAATGCATGCGGATGTCGTGCAACAGCACGTATTTGCTGGATCGTCTTACAGAACACGGCCCCAAAATAGATGAATGCGCCGCGTTGTTGAATGACATTCTTGAGACTCCAGAAAACAAAGTGGTGGTGTTCAGCCAGTGGCTGGGCACCCACGAACTATTAATGCGGCGGCTCAATGGCAAAACCGCCTTGTGCGGTTTTTATCATGGTTCGCTGGACAGCAAGAAGCGCAAGACGGTGATCGACCGGTTTAAGAGTGATCCGGCCTGCCGCGTCCTGCTATGCACCGATTCCGGCGGGGTCGGCCTCAATCTGCAAGTCGCTTCTTCTTTAATCAACATGGATCAACCCTGGAATCCGGCCGTACTCGAACAAAGGATAGGCCGCATCCACCGTCTCGGCCAGCACCAAAACGTGCAGGTCTATCACTTTGTATCGCGCGGCACCATCGAACACGGCATGCTCGACGTGATCAAGTTTAAAACGGCCATGTTTGAAGGCGTGCTGGACGGCGGCGAAGCCGAAGTTTTCCTGGGTGGCAGTAAGATGAAAAAATTCATGGAGACTGTCGAGTCGGTCGCCGGCAGCATTCCCCGGCATGTGCCCACCCAGGAAGAAACCCAGGAGCCTCTGCCTGCCGAAACCGCAGGTCAACCGGAAATCGCCGAAGAGATCGCCGAACTTGTCCCCACCGATCCGGAAACAGCGCCATCCCCTATCCCAGCCGATTGGAAGGAATTATTATCTGCGGGAATTGAGTTACTAGGGCAATTGAGTCTGGCAGGCGCTGGATCATCCACACCCGGATTAGGTGCGGTGATTACCCAGGATACCCAGACCGGCACTCATGAACTGCGCATTCCATTGCCTGATGCGAACACCGCCGCCCGCATCGGCAATTTTCTCGCGGGCTTGGGCGGCTTGATAAAGAATATCGGCGAGCGTCGTTAAGTTAAAGGCCTGAAAATTGGCAACCTGAATGTTATCAATGAGTTACAAAGCATCCAACAACTTGTGAAAAAGCGTGAACGCAAAAATGCACGGTTTCGAACATTTCTGAAACGTTAGATGGATGACCTGCGGTGAAGGACGATGGCGCTTTACATCACCCCGGACGAATTCACCCGGTGCTAAATCGCGAAGGGCGAGTCAGGCGAAAGCCGGTTGAACCAGTTGCCATACCCTTTTTGGGAAAACGATACTTGCACCGTTTCCCCAAGCCGCCCGGAGGAGTGGGCGGTGCATCTGCATCTTCACAAAGAAAATTTCATAGTACGTCTCTTGATGGTGGCGAACAAGTGTGGAGTGTGTCCTGTTGTTGCCGATGGATGTGAATGCCTCAAGGAAAATTTGGTTGGAGATAAGCGGTCGTCTCCTGCAAATTAATGCGCGCGACGACGAAAAAATTCTTTTTGTTGATGTCTGAAAATGCAGATGCGCGCAAAAATTTATCATTCCGTCTTTTTAAAGATCGAGGCGCATTAGACCAAAAACCTTCTCGGATGATCATAAATTTCAAGAAAAAATTTGCCGTTTCGCCGCCTTGAAATCATACTGGCATGCGTCTGGATTTTTATCCCAAAGGAAAAGAGGCTGTTTGCGGCGCACCTCTCTGCGCAAAATGACAATATGCATTTCATGCCTGTATTTATTGAGCAAAATGCGATCATTACAGTAAATGTATTTCTAGGAACGGCGCGAAAAAAACCTGTTGAGGACTCTCATCTAAGGAAGGGGCGGGAAATAAAACAAATAGTGCTAAAAAAAACTCTTGCATTTTTCTTCGTTGTTTGCTAGTTCATTGGCGTCAAAAATTGAATCGATAAGAAAGCAAGCCTGACGAGAGAAGCTTAATGATCCGCGGAACGGCGCAACGAAAAAATGATGCACGTGCTCCGCGGTGGTCGTGAAAAAACGCAACACACGATCAGAAAAAATCTGTGTGCGGATCGATTCACGAATAGTTGAAACGCGATGCAACCACTCTGATGGAAAAAAGAGTGCGGTGCATCCCCAGAGCGGGCTTAAACGGGCTTGTGCCCGTAGAAGCGTTTCCCGTGTGTAGGACACGGGACGGGGGTCGCGGCCTGTCGCCGCGGTTAAGCCCACCGAAAAAACATGTGTCAGGTATAGGAATCTGAAAGGAGAGAACGATGGCCGTAAAGAAAGCAGCCAAGAAAGTCGTCAAGAAGGCCGCCCCGAAGAAGGCTGCCCCGAAGAAAAAAGCCGCCAAAAAAGGCAAGAAATAAGCGGCTGACCGGCTGACTTACCGGAAAGTGTGAAGGACTTGGCGCCCAGAGCGAAAGCGCGGGCGCCCAGTTAGAGGTTCCGTCGGCAACTGCGGCGAGGACGGGGCGGCGATACAAGGGTTGTGTTAGTATTTTGACCTGAGTGATCGCGGCGCCGAGTCCTTCAACACCGGTAAGACGAGGGTGGGCGAGGGTGTCTGATAACAACGCCCCCCTGGCACGAAAAAGAACTTATGCTAGGGGTCCGCAAGTCTGGGGCTTGCGGGCTCTTCCTTTTGCATAACTTATTTGCGCTAAATGACTTACTCACATTTCAGCGTGCCGAATATGAAACCTGCCACCTGATTGGCGCCTTTTCCTTATAAATATATAAAGGCCTATTTCGCAAATGACTCTTTCTTTTTAGGTTGAAATTTTTCTTACATTGGAATATACTCATACCTAGTATGTGTATATAAACCAGGAGAATCGACATGCGTGAAGAAACAACCGACGATACCAATAAGCTGATCCTGGATCGGATACACCGGATCGAAGGCCAGGTCAAAGGCATTCGCAGGATGATCGAAGAACGGCGCGGATGTTATGAGGTTGTGAAACAGACGGCGGCGACGGCGGGTGCATTGCGCTCTTTGGGGGTGGTGATTATGGAGCGTCATCTTAATGAGTGTATTGATCGGGCCATATCCGGCGAACTGAGCCGGGAGCAGTTAGTAGGACAATTATTGGATGTGTTTAACCGGGTCAGTGCATGACCACGAGGAGTGAATATATGCAGAAGAAAATAATTGTTGTGGGCGGAGTGGCTGGAGGCATGAGCTGTGCGGCGCGCCTGCGCCGATTGGATGAATCCATGGAAATCACCGTATTCGAGAAAGGTGCGGACGTGTCGTTTGCGAATTGTGGCATGCCGTATTACATCGGCGGGGTGATCAAAGGCCGCGATTCGATGTTGATCCAAACGGTGGCCGGGCTTCGAAACCGGTATGGGCTGGATGTGCGGACGCGGCATGAAGTGATTCGGATTGATCGCGCCGCAAAACAGGTGGAAGTGAAAGACCTGGATGACGGTCATGTGTTTTTGCAATCCTATGACAAACTCGTATTGTCTCCCGGGGCTGCCCCGATACGTCCTTCAATTCCCGGCGCTGATGGCCCCAGCGTTTTTGTTTTGAACGATCTTGCCGACATGGAGGCGATAGCAACGGCGGTCCCGAAAGCAAAACATGCCTGTGTGATCGGGGCGGGATTTATCGGGCTTGAACTTGTCGAGAATTTCCGAGCACGCGGCCTGACCGTTTCTCTAGTGGAATTACAAGACCATATAATGCCCCGTATGGACAAAGAAATGACACAACCCCTGGTGCAGGAACTGCGGTTGAATGGAGTCCATCTATTTTTGGAGGAAACAGCCGTAGGGATTGAAGGCACGGGGGTGCGGTTGAAAAGTGGCACGCTGATTGAAAGTGATTTTGTATGTATGTGCGTGGGGGTGCGTCCGACAACGCGATTAGCGGAAGCGGCTGGATTGGAACTCGGACCCAGAGGACACATTCGGGTGAATGCCCAACTTCAAACCAGCGATCCCGATATTTACGCTTCAGGCGATGCGGTGGAGGTGGTGGAATTTGTAACAGGGCAACCGGCAGGAATTCCACTGGCCGGACCGGCGAACCGTCAAGGGCGTATTGCCGCGGATCGCATCCTTGGGCGTGACGCAGCCTACCGAGGCAGTCAGGGTACTGCAATTGTTAAGGTGTTTAACCTTGCGGCGGCGCAGACAGGTCTTTCTGAACAGGACGTGCGGCGGCTGGGCTGGCCGTATCACCGGATCTATGTCCATCCCATGCAGCACCCCCGCTATTATCCTGACGCGAAGCCCGTGAGTATCAAGCTGTTGTTCTCCCCGGACGGACGGATTCTTGGAGCCCAAGTAGTGGGGCCGGAAAGCGTTGACTCAATAATTAATGTATTGGCAACGGCACAACGATCCGGCATGACCGTGTACGATCTGGAACATCTGGAACTCGCCTATTCACCACAATGGGGCGGTGCAAAGCACCCAGTTAATATGGCCGGATTCGTGGCGTGTAACGTGTTGAAAGGGGACGTGGAACTGCTGGAAGCGGACAATGTCCCGTCGGATATCTATTGGCTCGATGTGCGCGAGCCATCCGAAGCAGAAGCCGGGCAAATACCGGGATCCACGTTAATTTCCGTGGATCAATTGCGCGCCCGCCACACCGAGTTGCCCAGAGACAAAGAGATTGGCGTTTATTGCGCCGTAGGGTTGCGGGGATACATTGCGGCACGGTTACTGATGCAAAAGGGGTATCGTGTGCGCAATCTAAATGGCGGATACCGCACCTGGTGCTGGTATCAAACAGACAGAACTGGAAAATCAAAGGAGGGATGTTGCATGGATACATGTTCGCAGGAAAAGAAAACGAATACAGTCCCGGCGAAATCCACAGCGCTGGATGTCTGCGGGCTACAGTGTCCGGGACCTATTGTGAAAGTAAAAGAGACTATTGAAAAGATGGTGGCGGGAGAAGTGCTGGAAGTAACCGCCAGCGATCCGGGCTTTGCGGCAGATATCCCGGCATGGTGCGAACGTACGGGGAATTCCTTGGTGGAAGTAAAATCTGAAGGGGGCAATTATGTTGCCCGTATCCGAAAAGAGGAAAGGGCGGCACCAGCAGAAACAAAGGCTGCGGTCACGTCAAACAGTAAAACCATCGTCTGCTTTTCCAATGATTTGGACCGCGTGATGGCCACTTTTGTCATTGCGAACGCGGCGGCGGCCATGGGCAATGCCGTAACCATCTTCTTCACTTTCTGGGGATTAAACGTGCTCCGGAAAGATAGTCCTGGGCCGGTAAAAAAAGGCCTGCTCGACCGGATGTTCGGCATGATGATGCCCAGAGGCCCTCAGAAATTGATGTTATCGAAAATGAACATGATGGGCATGGGCACCCGGATGATGAAGTATGTGATGAAATCCAAAAACGTGGCTTCATTGCCTGAATTGATCCAATCCGCGCAAAACGCCGGTGTAAAACTGGTGGCGTGCGCCATGTCCATGGATGTGATGGGTATTAAGCGCGAAGAACTGATTGATGGCGTGGAAGTGGCCGGCGCCGGCTATTATCTTGGCAAGGCGGATGAGGGAAACGTCAATCTGTTTATTTAAACGCCACCTCCAATTCCGCGCTGATGGTTCCGTTGTTATGGGCAGCCAGTACTGAAACTTTATTGAAGCGCTGGAAAGTGGCCGACCAGGAATCCGCGAACTGTTTAAACGTCTCCGGTGTATAACCGCGCACCAGCCCGAACTCGACGAATGGCATCGCTGTTTCCACCAGGCATTGCCAGGCGGGAGCGGGGTTGAGACGAATAAAAAGATTTCCCGGTTGTGGCAGCGTTTCAACACCCGTGGGTTGTGCCAGCAAATTCTCTAATACCGTTCTGCTGCTGCTGGCCATGAGGCCATTGCCGTGGATGGCCATGGAAGGTTGCATGGAAGGTCCGCCGATCAACGGCAAAAAGGCAATACCGCTTGCGGCGTCATACCGTGGATACGACGCCCATGGGGGGGTCCCTTCCGGAGGTGCGGGAATTGTGGCGAGCAGCGCGCGTGCTTGCTCAACGTTGGTGTCGAAAACCCCGGCAAGTTCCGGCGCCGGCAGCATTTCATTCTGATCAACACCCACCCAGCTTAAACAGAACCCTGGCCCCAGTACTTTTGCGCATTCCGCGAGAATAGTCAATTCCGGCTTGGCCGATACCGGCGCCAATAATTCGTTTGGGAACATATCGCCCAGGGCCTGTTGAATTCCCGCCCAGACCTCGGTGATGGATTTCCCAAAATTGGCGGACACCATAAGGTATCCCTCAGGAGGTTGTTGCAGGGATTGAGGTGATGCGGCCTCCAACAATGCGGCGAAACGTTCTTTCCAGGCAGGACGCAACGAGTTCTGACAAACCAGGCGGACATTTTCGGCTCGGACCTGAAGATCGATGCGGGCGCTCTCGAAAACATCCCCCAAAGGATCGCTTTCCCGGAAGTTGATCCGCGCCGAGAGTCCCTCGGAACCCATTTCGTGCACAAGCTTCGCAAGGGATTCCCGTCCAATGGCCTGTTTGGCTGTAAGCGTCAAGGCATGGATCAAAGCGTCACGTGATGGACTCAGCAGCAATACCCGCCCCCGCACCGCATAAAAGAGGTTTGCGGCGGGCACTACCCGCAAATTGAGACCGCCCGCGCAATCCTGTTCAATCCCCCCGATGAAATGGTGCAGTTTTTCCAATAGGCATCCGATCCGGCTCATGCGCGTTACTAACAGGGGATCGCGGAATTCCCGCAGATCATTGCCGGAAACATGACATAGGCCGTACACCAGGTTATTCAATACCCATTCCGGCAATCCAAAATTATTTGCGAGCAATTCTGGAACTTTTGCGAGCGCCGCCTCCTTGGGCGCCAGACTCCAAAGTTGCGATTGCGCCAGCGTTGTCCGCTTGCCCAGCGGATCGCCAATGCAGCATTCATAGGCTTGCTGTGCCGGGATAAGCTGCCCCATGGGGAAACGGTCACGGGTGACCCACCAGGCCCAAAGCACAATCACCCCAAGGATAATCAGTGTCGTACGGCGCACGGCCCGCCAGCGGCGGCGGCGCCCGCCAAAGGTCGTGGACCGGTTGAATACCCGCACTACATCGCTCATGGCCGGCCTCCCGCGTTCAGGGAGAAGGTGGTATAAGCGCCTGGCACTCCTGAAGGATCCGGAAATGCCACATGCATGGTGCGGTTCTTCGGTTCAAACACCACGCTATGCCGCGTGCAGGTATTCCAGATACAGGCGGACGGCGCCTGACCTTCTTCGGCATCCGCCAGGGTCTTCTTGATTTCCTTCGGGCCGATGATGCGTTCGTACTGGAGCAGATTCAATACGCGCGTGTACCGCGTTTTGCTATCCGGCGCAACGTCCGCCGCCTCTGGTACTGAACCCAGCAATAATCCCTCCACCGGTTCCCGCACCGTGATTTGAGCCCCAAACTCCACTACATAGGCGCGAGGTCCGCCCATGAGTGGGGCGGGATCCGTCATGAGGCCGTTTTTCACGCCATTTTTCTTGAGCCCGTTTTTTCCGTTGCTTGCGGCAGGCGGCGGAATATTCTTTATGCCGGCCACCAACACATGGCATCCGGGAAAACGATTGCGCGCGCGCAAAAACTCCACCACCTGGTCGGGATCGTCCATGGTTTGAAGCAATTCCCGAAGCAGCAGTTCAATGGCGGCGCCTTTCAGTTCTTTCTCCGGCAGGGCGGCGGCCTGTTCCATGCAAAGCACCAGTCCCGCATCGTTCATGCCGGTGAAAACGCCTGTATTCCACCCAAATCCCGCCTGTACGAACCCATGCCCCTGATCCGGGTGCATTTCAATAACCACGGGTTGTTCCGGATCGGCCCAATCGAGATTCCGGCCCACCAGCAGATCATCCGCTCCCGCTCTATCGCCCGCCGCCGCGAAAAATGTGCACAGCGGCGTGTTAAACAGGGCGTCCTTGTTATCGAGTGATTCCAGGCGTCCTGCGTTTTGCAGCAGCCATACCGCATCAAAGGGGAGTCCTGCGCCTTCCGCAAGGCCTTCCATCTCTAAGATTAATGATTCGGGAACCCCTTCGAGCATCGGCCGGGCGGCCATGGCCATCACCGGCAACGCCAGCGGCAGGGGATCCAGAAAGGACGGCCAATATGACCACATCCCTGTCTCTGGCTGCCATGCGCCCGACTGCACCGGCGTCACCACGCGCCGCTGGTACCGTGCGCGGAGGTCATCGCCAAACGCCTTCCCCCGCTGCAAGCCCATGGCGTACGGACTGCCCTGAAGCACAAGATGCAGCCCTCCTGCAATTTGCTCAGGCGACACGGCTGGTCCTGGATTGAATTCAGGGTCCGGCGTGCCGCGCGTCATAAGCTTGCCGAATTCCCGGTAAAACCAGTCCTCAATCCCCGGCCCGAAAAAGTTCATGGCGGATTCATAAGTGGCCTGAGCATAAAACTTCCGGGGAATAAAATACATAAGGTAATCATTGGCTAAACCCACGGAAAATTGTTCCGTATAGCCCCGGGCCTGCGCGCGATCCCGCAATTCCAGCGCCAGTTCCACACATGCCTCGCCCGGGAAAAACGCTACCAGCAAATCATTGATTTCCAGTGTCTGCACTATCGTGGAAGCGGGCTGGAATGCCGAGGCGAGGGTGCGCGGAAGCGCAGGCGTGTTGCGCGACAACCGCAACGCCGCTTCCCCGCAGGCAATCCCGCCCATAATTTCTTTCACACGCGCGGCCAACAACCGGCCCACCGATTCCGTGCGGGCCCAGCCCTCCTTGCTCTCAGGATTGCCGATGGTCTGATTGCCTTCCGCGCCGTTCAGAAACATGGCCACGCATCCGGGGGAGGAATTTTTCTCCATTTCATCGTAATAATACCCCACGTAATCCGCGGAAAAGGAATACTGATCGCTGTCCGGAACGGAGGTGGGATGGCCGGCAAAGTTGGTGACCACCGACATGGTGTTTCCGTCGGCATCGGTGACCAAAATCACGCCGATTTGTTCGTCGATCGGCCCTCCAGGCTCGCGCCGGTTCGCTGATAGGCTGTCTTGACGGCCTACACCGTACCCGATGGCGCCTCGTTTTCGATTGTCATAGGCGGATGTCATGGCCTTGACAATCCCCTGCGCCGTGGATTCCAGCACCTCCGGAATGAACCGGCCCGATACTGCGCGTATCGGTAGACTTTTACACATTGCGCCTTGGCCGCTGTGCGTGTGCGTGGCGGCTAAAATGATGTTGTCGTGTGGCACAATACCGGGTGCAATCTCCAACACACGGTTCCGCAGTTCCGGATTGATGGCGCAAAGATCAAGGCTTACCAGGAAAAGTTTGGTCTGACCATCGTCCAAATATAAAGCACGCGCCCATAACGGATCGTGTACCGCTATGGAACTGCGGCCCATGCGGTCGCCGTAGCCGTTCAAGGGCGTGCCGACCGGCGCGGTAATGTCCACTTTCGCCGCGCCTGCTTCAAAGGCTTCCGCCAGGCTGCACGCCAGCACGAAGGCCAATGTGACCCATCCAATGCTTCGCATCATTCACCCGTGAATTGTGCGGGACGCTTCTCCAGGAACGCGCTAATGCCTTCTTTGGCGTCCTTGCTCGTGGCCGCGATTTCGAATCCTGCTTTTTCCAACGCCGCGCCCTGATCCGGATGCAGCGCGCGCTCACGCAGTACGCGTATTGTTTCGCGCATCGCCACTGGTGGTTTCGCCGCCAGCGTGGCCGCCAATTCCTTCGCCTTATTCAATAAATCTTCCGGTGCCACCACCTGGCACACCAACCCCGCCTGAAGCGCTTCCTCCGCCGAAATGGTGCGCGCCGTCATGAGCCAGTCATGCGCCCGCGAATCGCCGATCAACCTTGGCAGACGGTGCATGCCGCCCCAACCCGGAATAATGCCCAGATTGATTTCCGGCTGACCAAAGGACGCTTGTGTCGAGGCGATCCGCATATGGCACGCCAGGCACAATTCGCAGCCGCCGCCCAATGCCATGCCGTTTACTACCGCTACTACCGGCTTATCACAGGCGGCAATGGTGTTCATTGTCTTCAACCCTTCCGCCAACAGCCGTCCCTCCGCCATCGGATCGTCCAGCGAGGCTGCAATGGTGGGGATGTCCGCCCCCGCCGCAAAAAACTTGCCCGTGCCGCCTGTAATCAGAATCACGCGAACGGCTGGATTGGCTTCCGCCTCCAATACCGCAGCACGCAATTCCTGAACCAGTCCCAGCGACAATGCATTCGCCTTCGGACGGTTCAAGGTGATTAACGCATAGTGTTCCGCAACTTCAACCAATACATTTTCATACGCCATGGCATCGTTCTCCTATTAGGATATTCCTGGATGTGAACACTTCCGCGCAAGTGTAGCATTTTTTAAGGGAAAAAACCTATTCACTGACCCCGGTATAAATTCGCGAGTGCATTCAGATAATTCATATTGTGCGGGAGCCATACCTCGTTGGACTCACAGATGGGGATGTCCACGCCGCTCATGTCGAAGAAGGGGCGATCATCACCCTGTGCGCGCCATGTGATCCCGTTCACCACGCTTCCGGGCACCGCGCCGCGTTTCAGGCCGCCAAACGTGAGCCGTTGATGATACGTGGGTGGAAAGGCGCTGCCCTGGCCTTCCATCAGGCTGATATCGAAGGGATTCGTGCCAAGCGTCCAGTTGAACTGATCGTAGATAAATTTCAGATAACGGGGATTGGGGGCATATTGATGCGCGAGGGAGGCGAAATTGGCGGCTTCCATCAAACGGCTGCTGGTACCCACGTGCCAGCCACCTGATCCTGCGGGGGTGCCAAAAAAGTTCGGGCGGTCCTTCGGACCAAAGGTATACACGCCAAACGGATTCTCCGCCAACGGCAGGATTTCTTCCGCATGGGCGATCACGGCTGTGCGGAGGGCTTCGGCATGATCTTCATGGAAAGTTTCGTCGAAACGCTTGACGGCATCCACCACATCAGGCGCCGCCCCAATTCCCGGGAATAGTTCTCTGGCGAGCACGGCATATTTTTCGTCATGGGTGGCGCAGTAGAGATCAATGGCGGCGCTGAACTGTGGCACGCCCCGCTGGTTATGTTCCAAAGACCATCGCAGGCTGCGATCCGCGGGTTCTATCCAGGGCTTGGAATCCGGCGCCAACGCCGCAATTCGGGCCAGCGCAGCAGTATGCCTGCCGGGGTCATGTCCTGTGGCGGGGTCGCCCACAGGCCGCTCATCGCCTGTGCCGGGTTTATTGTCGGTTTCGAGTTCCGGCGGCCCCCAATACCCATAGCCGGAGGTAATGCCACCATAGGCAGAACCGTCCGGCGCTATCATCCGTCGAGCATGTTCCCCGCCCCAGATAATTTCATCGAGAAAATCACTCACCCCGTTATGGTCTTCATCCTGAATGTCAAACCGCTTCTGCTGAATTCCATAGGCCCTGGCCAAGCCGTAGACGTAGGGCGCATTGTGATACGTGTTGTAATCGCCCGCATCGTGCCAGCCCCCCCAGAGATCGTACTGCTGTTTGTCCGGGCCGATGGCATCGTCCAAATGACACGCCTTATGAAACCCCGGTATTTCCATACCGCAGCGTTGGTAATAGAAGAATCGGTAGGCGGGCCGCGCCGTCCGCTCCCACAAAAGATCTTTTCCTATCTCAAAGGGCCAGGAAAGATCCTCAAAATCATCCAGAAGGATATGAATCCGATAGTTCCCCGGTTCATCGAATGCGGAGAAATCGCCCCGCCAGTACTCATAGCCCCAGTCTTGTCCATAGCAACCCTGAATACGCCCTGCATAGTTCAAATTGCCTTGAAACGCCTCGCCTTGATCAGAACGCACCAGAACGAAGCGTGCCGATGCCGCTTTCCAATTACCCTGTACCGTAAAATATTTCGGCGCACCCACATCATAGCCCACCTGATTCACCAGCGCCCGCGCTTCTCGAATTTCATTAAAAACACCCTGTATTTCAACTCCATCCACCCATGTGGTTTGCCTATCCTCTATCGAACACGCCACCTGCATCCACCGCACGCCTGCAGGCGGAACCAAATGCTCCTGACGATACTTCAGCCACCCATTTTCGGAAGAGACTGACGAGAGATTGCTCGGAGACGTACAAATTTTACCTTGAGTATCCATCCATTCGACATAACCCCGTATCGCACCTTCGCTCTTGGCATGAAGAGATACCATAACCTCTTTCAGCCCGGTTTCCAGCACGATGGGCTTCGTGCAGAGCGTTACCGGCCCTAGCAGGCGCATCGAGCGCTTTCCCGTAAACGCCACGGCATCATCCAACCCGCATTTATCGTTTTGAGGCTCCAACAACCATCCTTTGGGCAGTATCTTCCGCTGTGCCAACAGCGCGGAGCCTTCCGGACAGGGCGCGAGGCTTTCCGCCGTCTTGTCCACTTCAAAATCACCATCCACGAACAATGTATGCATCACCGAGACATACCGGACCTGTGCCGCGGCATTCTTGGCCGCATTTTGCGCCGGATTCAGCCGCCGCGACGGCCAGGGGAACAATTCGGGCCGATAACGTCCGCCCAGCGTCAGACAGCGGAGCTTATGATCGCTTCCGCCGAATAAAATATCCGTTTTACCGTCTTGATCAACATCAGCAAGCGTAGGCGGGAAAATCAGGCGCAACTCCGCCGCAAATTTCCATTTCAATTCCCCCAGGGCGTTCAAACAATACACATGATGGTCCCCGCATGCCGCCAATACTTCAATTTGCCCATCCCCATCCACGTCACCGAGCGTCGCACTGATATGCGCCGCCTGTTGCGCGGAAAACACCCATAACAGCGTCCCATCTTCGGCAAAAACATGAAGATGGCCCGACAGATCCCCCGCTACAATCTCCGGAAAGCCATCCTGGTTGATATCCCCCGCCGCAATCGCGCCGCCCGAATATGCATCCACGTTTCCAAACAAAGGTTTTGACCACTTTGGGTTTCCGGTGGTGGCGTCAAACGCCCAAAGCAGCCCGTCATTTCGTGAACTGCAATAGAGCCGCCATTCCGCATCGACATGAATTAACACTGGCGCACTCGTGAAATCGTCTCCGATGCACTGTTCCCAGCGAAGGCTGCCATCGCCGTTAAGACAGAACGGCCCCCACGTGCCACAGCCGAAAATTTCCGCTTTTTGATCATTATTGATGTCCGCCGCGGCCAATGGGCAGCGCACGGACCACGGGCGATTCGGATCACTGCCCTTTGTATGCCAGCAGATGGTTCCGTCCGCCTCCAATGCGATAACGCCCCGATCCTCCGTACCGAGCAGGATTTCCGCCGCGCCATCGCCATCGATATCCGCCCATAGGGCGCCGCCCCATTCCACGGGGCCAATTTCTTTTTGCCAGCGTTCGGCGCCGGTGCGCGCCTCGATGCAGCACAACCGCCCATCCGCATTGCCCACCACAAGCAACCCCGAAGAAGTATCCAGTGCGGCGGCGGAAATAAGCCGCTTCGTCCAATGCCCATCATACGCCCAGAGTTCATTTCCCTTCGCATCGAGACACCGCAGGCGCTTGGCTTCACTATCGCTGATGATCATTTCAAGCCCAGGCGCCGGATGAACGTCCACCGTGAGCGGCGGTGCATATAGATTGGACGATGCATCAAAGACCCATTTCGACAGGGGGTCTCCGGCGGCGGCGCAACACACCACCACGAAACAGGTGGCAATGGCCAGCACACCGCCGCGTGTTTGACATTCAATAGCATTCAAGACATGGCGTATCATTGTTCAAGCGCTATATTTCTTTTTAGATGGCAGAGCGCCTTAATGTAGAGCAAAGTGTTGCCCAGATCAATCCCGTTGGTTACCGCATCCGGCTTCTCCGCGCCGCTCATATCAACAAAAGGCCGGTCATCCCCTGGCCCTTGCCCTGTAAAACCATTGGCGATGCCGCCGGGCACCGCCCCGCGCGCCAATCCCGCCGTTTCATAGGGGTGATAATAACTGGGCAGGAAGGTTTTCCCCGCGCCTTCCATCAGACTGATGCTCTCAGGATTATTACCCAGAATCCAATTGAACTGATTGATGATGAACTGCTTGTATTCCGGCAGCGGATTAAAGCGGTAGGCTTGTGCCACCAGCACCGCCGCTTCCAGAACCTTTTTCGTGTTTCCGATCCGCGCCCCCGAAGCGTCCGCGGGCGTGTCAAACAGATTCACCCTGCCCTCCCGCGGCGGCATAAATACGCCAAAGGGATTGTCCGCTTGTGTTAACAGCACTCCGGCCTGCTCCCGCAGCATCACCGCCAGCTTGAAAGAAGGCGGCTCAATCGGTTCAAATTCCGCGTCGTAATCCTGAATATTTTCGCTATACGCCGGGTCCGGCACGGGGATTAACGTCGGAGCAAGCTGTGCATACATGTCCTGTTGTGTGGCCAAATAGAGATCCGTGGCCGCCGCAAACTGCATCGGGCCCCGAAGATTCTGACCAATCGCCCACTGCAACGCGCGCCCTGCCGCTTCGGCATATGCCGGATTGCCCAGCGCGACCCGCGCCACACGCGCCAGCGCGGCGGCATGCACCGAGGAATCGCCCGTGCCATTCGGATCCGGTTTCCGTTCATCCCCCGTGTCCGGTTGATTATCCGTTTCTTTCTCCGGAGGCCCCCAATATCCCGGAGCGCTCACCAGATCGGGATACGCGCTGCCATCCTGTTTGATGGAACGCAGCACCAAATCCGCCCCCCAACACACCTCGCCAAGAAAATCTTTGCCAAGGGGAGTGATAAACTGTATTCCCAGTTTATGGCGAACGATGTTGAAGGCCGTCGCCAATTCAAGCACATAAGCGGCCATATGCCGCTTGCTATACTCTACACCATCATGCCACCCTCCGGTCAGCGATTGCCCTTCGAGCGCATCATCCAGATGACAGGCCAAATGCCCGCCGGGCACATTCTCCCCGCAACGATGGTATTTAAAGCAGGTTAGGGCCAGGGGAAGGGTGGCTGTCCACAGCAAATCCGATTCGACTGCAAAAGGAACGCTTTGCGCCGTGACGGTATCCATAATCACTTTGATGGTGCAGGCGCCCGTTTCATCAAAGTTCGAGAAATCCCCGCGCCAATAATAATAGCCCCAATCGCTGGCATAGGCGCCCACGATTCTCGTCCCGCCGGTCAAAATGCCCTTATACGTTTTTTCACCGCTCGTCAATTCAAACTTTACCGAAGCCGCCTTGAAATTGCTCCATGCCGTGAATTGTTTCGGGCCGTTCAATTCATAACCAATTTGATTCACCGCCACAAACACCTGCGGGATCAGCCGAAACGTTCCCGTGATCTGCGCCTCGTCCCAGTGCGCGCCTTCCCCGCCGCCGTCTTTGCTGATCAAGGCAAAACATACGTGATGCGCCCCCAGCGGAGTTCGCGTGCTGTTCAATATAAATCGCTTCCAGCCGGTGCCTGTGTCCGGGCGTTCCTGAAGCGTGTCTTCCCGCAAAAGGCCCTGTTTGCCCATCCACCGGATGGTGGCCCCCGCGGCTCCGGCCCCTGTGCTCATGACGCTTGCGGAAATGGCATTCAACTCGGAAGGAATGGGAATCAAGGTTGATACCAATACGACAGAGTCAGTAACAGGTTTAATACTCACCGAACTTGTGCCTGCCAGTTTGGTTTGAGTATCCAGCGTGCACACTGACGTGTCCGCCTGCTCCAAAGTCCATCCCTTGGGCAGAGCGCCGTCCTGTTCTTCAAAGCTTCCACCGTCAAGCAGTGCCCGGGTATCTTCTATGATGGAGGATTCACTCTCCGACAAGATGCGAATGGCATGGATCCCGCTCATTGAAGCCCCTTCCATCGGCCAGGGCATGAAGGGTTTTACGTACGCGCTCCCCAGAGTCGCGCAACGGATTTCCGTATCCACATAAAGCAAGGATGCGTGGCCATCGCCTTTAATATCCGCCACCAGCGGGGCATGTTGAACCACGCTTTGCACCTGCCAGGATGCCTTGATCTCTCCCGCGTTTGAAATCACTGCAATCCGGTTGCCGGCACAACCCGCAACCACCTCTACCGTCGTGTCGGCGTCAACATCCGCCAGGATGGGGGATGAAGTTATCCCGCCTTCTCCTTTGTAGGTCCACAACACTTTCCCGTCGGATCCCACTGCCATCATGCCCGCGCCGGGAACCCCCACCACAATGTCCGGGGCATTGTCCCGATCAAGATCTCCCAATACGATGTATGGGAAAGCCTCCGAACCCAGAGCATCCAGCGGGCATTGCCACAACACGTCCCCGATGCCAGCGTCAATCGCCAATAGCGCGCCTTTCCCCGCGCAATAAAGCTTTGGAATACCCTCTTGATCGGGTCCGGCCACCGCCAGTGAGCCCGTTAATGGAATCTCCGATTTCGTTTTCCACCGTAATCCCCCCTTGGAATCCACACAAAATGCTTCTTGCGCATCCGCCGCAAACACCTCCATCCACTGATCCTCATCCACGTCAAATATCGCCCCGGGACCTGCCAGCGTCAACGGACGGCCCAGTTCTTCTTCTGAAAAAGCCCACACTTCCGTATGGCTGGGGGAAAGCGCCAAAATTCCTTTAGTGCGGGTAAATACAACCAACTCATCCCCCTTATCACCGTTCAAATCCGACCATGCCAGGCCTGTGCATGGCGCACCCGCATCATGCCGCCACAACTCCACCCCCGACGTCGCATCAATACAGCTCACGAGACCTCCTTCCGACGCCACCGCCACCGCACGCTTGCCCGCCGGTAAAATCCCGCTCACCGCCGGAGGCGTTACAATGCGCCCCGCCAGCGGCGTTTTCGATTCCCATACCGCCGCTCCGGTTGCACCCAGACATTGAACCACCCCCGTATCCCCCCCTGCGGCGATTGTTTCCAGGCCCGGCGCTTCCACCACGTCCGCTACACACGGCGAAACCGACACCCCGTCCAATCCACCATATGACCACTGCGCCACCGGCTCCGACGCCGCCCCCCACCAACACAACACCGCACACAGCATCAGAAAAACCATCCATGCCCTCATCACTCGTCTCCTTATTCTGCTTCGTTTACAGTGTATATACGATAAACGCCCTGCACCCGTATACACAACCTCAAAATATTCGTGCCTAAAATCCCCCCGCTCTCCGGATTCTCTCCTAGAACACAGCCCGGCATCGAAATCAGCATCGATATCGCTATTGACACTGGTACCGGTTTCCTTTTTCCCGTTGTCACTTTAGGCGCCCCCTCGTTTCCCCTGGCCATCCCCTCCCCCAACAAACGTATTGACAAGCCTTTGATTGTATGGTTACGATAACAGGCGCGGAAGGTTAGCCGGCCTGGGATTCGGCGGCGGTGTTCCGCATGTCTTCAACCCGTTGTGAAGGAACGAAACGCTATGACGGTGTGCGGCAGGTCCCGCCATAAGGTGAGAGGACGCGGTTTCTCGCTCGTCGAAATCATTGTTGCCCTGGCCGTGATCAGTATCGCGGGAACCGTCTTTGTTTCCATGTACATGTCCAGCATGGATCTCGCGCGCACCGCGCGAAACCGCACCATCGCCGCGAGGCTTGCAGAAGAACAACTCAATACGATCCTCCGCAGTCCCGCACAATTCCACTGGAATATTCCGCAAACCCCAACCATGGATCCCTTCTCCATCACTGCCGGGGAGAGCAAGGATTCGCGGACCAATACCCTCGGCCTGCCCTCGGTCATGCCCCTCAACCAAAACGCCTTCAACCGGGAAGAAACCCTCTATAACAATTTTCGGTGGACTGCTCAGGGCCGCTTTCCTGCGTTAAATTCCGCCTATTGCGAGGTGACCCTCGTCGTCCACTGGGCGGAAGCCGGACGTCCCAAGATGCTCGCGCTTACTTCCGCGCTGCCCCGCTTTCAACTTCCTGACGGAGGGTCCAATCCATGAAGCGCACCGGATTCACCCTGCTTGAACTTCTCGTCGTGTTGGCGCTTCTCTCTGTCGTCTCCGGTATCGGCATCAGCGTCTTTTTCAATGTCACCGATCAGTGGCGTGTGACGGCCCTCCGTCTCGACATGACCACGAACGCCGAACGTATTTTTGCACAACTCGACCGGGATTTTGGCCAGATTGTCTCCATGAAACTTTCCGGCGTCTCCGTGTCTGGTGAAACACGAAGCCAGGACGTTCCCCTGAACCCAAGAGGCACGGGAAAAGAAAAAGAGCGCGCTTTCCAGCGCCTCGAAGACGATTCCATGGTCCTTCCCATTGAATTTGTGAATCCGCATTCCGGTCATAACGAGCGCGCCTGCGTTATGTACCATGTCGACCGCTCTGCAAAAATTCCCGCGCTCGTGCGCACTCTTGGCGCTTTTTCATCGCAGCCCCCCAACGGCGCCAAGCAGGTTGTGGCCGAAGGTGTTCTCGCTTTCCGCGTGGAATATAACGACGGAACCGCATGGCAGACCCGGTGGAACCGGCCCGAATTGCCCCGCGCCGTGCGCGTTAGCCTTACCCTCAGCCATCCGGACCGGCCCTGGGAACAAATCGCCCGAAAAGCCGTCTTTGGGATCCATGTACAATGAACTACGTGCTCCAACATAGAACAAAACGCGGGGCGGCACTCCTTATCGCCATCTCCATGCTCGGGCTGTTCACTGTCCTCGGCATGGTCTATGTCCGCCATATGAACATCGAAATTGATCAGGCCAACATGACCGTCAACGAAACCCGCACTCAAAACGCCGCCGTTGCGGGCATTGAAGCCGCTCTCGGCGATCTCCAGCGCGCGCTTCTTGAAAAACAACTCACCCAGGCCATGACAAAGCCCCTCACGTATCCCTTAAACACATATAAGGCCATACGCGGTCCCGAAGGACTCGCCCTGGACACCCAGGAAAACCGCACACTTGTCGCGACCGTCTCTATCACCGATGAAAGCGGAAAAATCAACTTGAACCATGCTCCGGCCAGCGTGCTCCAGGCCATTCTGAACGTCGACGGCACAACCGCCCGAAATATCACCGGCAGCCTCCCGCGCGGCGGCGCAAGACCCGAAGGGCTCCCCGAACAACAGTGGTTCGTCTCCATCGAAGACCTGCGCTCCAGGAATCTCCTCACCCCCGAACAATTCGCCGCCGTCAATCCCGCTTTTATTACTACCTTCACCGTGGCGGACCATGCCGCGCCTGCGGGATTTCTCAATATCAATGCCGCACCCGTCGAAGTGCTCGCCGCTATTGTCGACCTGCCCGTCGAAACCGTGCGGACGTTTGAAAACCGGCGCCCCTTCTCATCCCTGGCCACCCTCGGAACCGCCGCCGGAAAAGACCCTGCCACCTTCAACTACAAACCGGACCCGAACGACCCCGCCGCACTCCCCGCGGCCCTTGCGTTTGAATCCCGGTGCTTCCGCTTATCCTGCGAGGCGGTCTTTTGCGCCATCGAAGGAAAGAATGAACGGCCCCTCGCCAAGGCACACGCCGAAGCCGTGGCCCTCTTTACCCCCGACTGCAACGGATATCAACTGGTCTATTGGAATACACAACAAGGCGCTTCCGGCGCCTGATGCGTCAAGCTGAGGAGGAAGGAATCCTATGGTCAGCAATGCCGACACCACCGGCGGCTCAAACCGCCCCCGCAGAACGCTGAAGAAAAAAACCACCACCGTGGTGGATGCCGCAGCCGCCACCGGCGCCGAAGAAATCATCGTCCGGAACGGCGAAGCCGCCGCAGCCTCCAAATGGCCCGTGCTCTGGCGTGGAAGAGTCCCCGAATCCGAAATCACCCTCTTCCTCCGGCAATTGATTATGCTCCTCGAAGCCGGCACCACCATCTTAAAATCCCTCAAAACCCTCGCGCAGCGCGGATCCAATCCGCAGACCCGCGCGCTCATCGCCGACATCGCGCAATACCTCGAAGGAGGAAATGCACTCTGGCAATGCTTCGACCGTCTTCCCCGCTATTTCGACGACGTCTTTGTCAATCTCATCAAGGCAAGCGAGGCCAGCGGCAATCTTGTCCCCGTATTGAAACGCCTTGTCGACTACCGCGCGGAACGCGAGATGCTCCGTAAACGCGTGCGCGGGGCCATGCTCTATCCCCTTATCCTCGTCGTCGCGTGCATCGCCGTCATGCTCATCATCACCCGCTTCGTCGTACCCGAATTCGAGGAAATGTTCCGGCAACAGAACATCACCATTCCCGCGGGAACCCAATGGTTCCTTTGGTGCGCAAATGGCTTCAGCCAGTGGTGGTGGACCCCTGTTATCGTCATCATCGCGCTGTGGCTTATCTATAAATACTGGTTTGTGCGAAATGAATCCCGCCGTCTGCTCGCCGACCGCATTAAGATCAAAATCCCTATTATGGGAAAAATCATCCATAAAAACGCCATGGTCGAACTCAGCCGCACCATGTCCATGCTCCTGAGAAGCGGCCTCTCCATGATGGCCACCCTCAACCTCACCCGCCGCGCCATCCACAACCGCGCCGTCTCCGAGAGCCTCCAATCCGTACGCGACTCCATCGAACAGGGCGGCGGCATGGAAGAACCCCTCCGCGCCAACGCCGACGTCATTCCGCCCGTTGTCACCGACATGCTTGTCACCGGCGAAGAATCCGGCCGCGTCGACGCCATTGCCGAACAGATCGCCGACATCTACGAAGAAGAAGTCCGCATCGCCGTCAACAGCATGGCTGAAGTGCTCCAGCCCATCTTTACCGTCATCATCGGCGGAGCCGTCGCCGCGCTCTTTATTTCCCTCTTCTATCCCATCGTCTCCATGGTCCAGCAAATCTCCTCCGGCACCGGAAGCTGATCTAAACCAAAGATTCCCCAGGGTCCGGGAATACCCTCCCGGCCCTTGATTTTTTATCCCACATGCCGTTTCACATTCCCTGTTTCGCATTTAACTGTTCCGCATTTCAGCTTTCCACCTTCGTCATGCGCTTCGCACGGCTTTGTCCTTCGCTAAAGCTTCCTTTTTCGCTCTGCGCGCCATAAAGGATACGCCGGAGGACAACGATCTCAACAGAATCTTAAACAAGCCGGAGCTCATTAAACTGCAAGTCTTGGAGCCAAGTCATAATAATCTTTCCACGCCTCCGGCAGTGGCGGTTTGATACGAAAAGCGTTCTCGTGAGATAATACGCATGCTTGGTTCTCAGGCGGTTTCAATTCTGTCAACCCAGTCATTTTGCAAGTATAAGGAGAGAGTATATGTCGCGACTGGAAGGAAAAGTCCTTGTGGCGCAAGGCGGGGGTCCCACAGCGGTGATCAACCAAAGTCTCGTGGGCGCTGTGTTAGAGTCCCGCAAATTTCCACAAGTTACTCACGTATATGGCGCCATTCATGGCGTTCGAGGCATCGTCAATGAAGAGTTTTATGATTTAACCGAGGCAACGACGCATAATCTGGAGGCGGTGGCGAAGACGCCGTCGTCGGCGTTGTTGTCGACGCGTGACAAGCCGGATGTCAAGTATTGCAAGCGTATTTTCCGGGTGTGTAAGAAGTACAACTTCCGGTATTTCTTTTACATTGGCGGGAATGACAGCGCGGACACGTGCCGGATTGTGAATGAGCAGGCGGAAGCGGCGAAATATGATCTGCGGGTGATCCATATCCCGAAGACGATCGATAATGACCTGCTGGTGACGGATCACTGTCCGGGGTATGGCTCGGCCGCGAAGTTTGTGTCGCAGGCGATTGCCGGTGCGAATCAGGACAACCGTTCGCTGCCCGGCGTGTACATCGCCATCGTGATGGGGCGTCACGCGGGCTTCCTGACGGCGGCCTCGGCGCTGGCGAAGAAATATCCGGATGACGGTCCGCATTTGATTTATGTTCCGGAGCGGCCGTTCATCAGAAGGCGGTTTCTGGAAGACGTGCGGGAAACCTACGATAAGTATGGCCGGTGCATCGTGGTGGCGTCGGAAGGCATCGTGAATGAAAAGGGCAAGCCGGTGATCGAACAGTTCACCAAAGGCGAGAAGGATGCGCACGGCAATGTGCGGCTTTCAGGCACGGGCGCGCTGGGCGATCTGCTCAGTAACTGGGTGAGCAAGGGCACGCGGATCAAGCGGGTACGGGCGGATACGCTCGGCTACATGCAGCGGAGTTTCCTGGGCTGCATTAGCGAAGTGGATCAATTCGAGGCGCGCGAGGTCGGTGAAAAGGCCGCGCAATACGCGATCTGGCACAGCCTGGACGGCTCGGTGGCTATCCGGCGCGTGGGCGATTACGCAGTGGAATATTTCCTCACGCCGCTGAGCACGGTGGCGCGGAAATCGCGGTGCATGCCTGACAACTTCATCAACAAAAAGGGCAACGGCGTCACCGAGGCATTCCTGAATTATGCGCGCCCGCTCGTCGGCCCCATGCCGGTGATGGAGCGCATCGCCGCGCCGCGGGTCAAGAAGATAGAATCCAAAAAATAACCGGAAGTAGTATCGGTGAGTGCATTACATGAAAGTATTCTGACCACGATGCGTGAGTCGGTTCCGGAGGGGATGTCGCTGGACATCCCCTCGAACAGCATTATGGATCTTGGCGTGCGCTTTCTCTCATACAAGCCTGGCCGCGCCCTGGTGTGCACCATGAACGCCTTGGAACGCTTCGCCAATTCGATGGGGCGGGTGCAGGGAGGGATTATCGCCGCGGCGCTTGACGCCACATTCGGGAGCCTCGCGTTTCTCTATGTGAAGCGCCCTTGTGTCACCATCTCTATGGAAATCCGCTATATCCATCCCCTGCCGGCGGATGACCGAGAATTCGTCATCGAGGCCATTCTGGCCGCGAAAACACGTGGCGTCATTTTCATGGAAGGGCGGGTATTGGACGCGGAGGGTTCCCGTATCGCGCTGGCTTCGATCACAATGACTCCCTTCCGGGAAAAAGAGCGGGATCGGGAAAAAGAGTAATTCTTATGGGGAATTACACCACATCGTGGGTGGAAGGTTGAGGTGTGGTGTGCATAGGGGGGATAGAATTCTCGTTTCCGGGATGTGAATTGTGTTCGAGCAATGGTTTGAGGGTTTCTTCCATTTCCTTGAGTGGTTTGGAATCGGGATCGAGTTCAAGGCCTTTTTTCACTTCGTCCAACGCATGGCGGAGCGGCTCTTCGATAATGGGGCCAGGAAATCCGGCCTGCATGGCCTCGCGGGACCAGCGCATCATGGTGCGGGCCAATTCACGGTGAATCGCGGCGCCGAGTTGGTTTGCGGTTAAAATTTCCGATAATCCGTTATGTTCTTGTGTTTGCTGAAGATGGACCAGCGCCGTCTCAAACTCTCCCTTGGCCAACACAAGGTGAGGGGAGGCATTATGCAAATAACACCGGCCCAGGAGGAAGTGTCCGGCGGGGTCATCGGGATGTGAGAGCAAAAACTGCTTCACGAGGGGCATCGCCTCCTGCCACTGATATTTTTCGCCCAAGGCAAACGCCTGCTTCAGCAGCGTATCCGTTGCGGTGCGCTTGCACCCGCCGCCGCACGCCAGGCACGCCAGGCACAATCCATAAGCGATGACAGGGAGGAGGCTCTTATTCATGCGCATCCCACCGGGGCTGCAACCTAAAGAAGCCGGTTACGGATCCCGCGCGGGCGAACACGGTGATTTCCGCCGGTTTCTGTTCGGCCAGTTTCTGCACCGCCGCCTTGAAATCGTCCAGATTCGTCACGGGATGATCACCGAAGTTCAGAATGATCACGCCGGGACGCATTTTACCCAATTGCGCGGCACTGCCGGATTTCACCCGCCGGACAATCACGCCCTTCACGTCATCCGAGAGATTCAGAGCGATCCGGATGTCCGTTGTGATCTCCCGAACCGTCAGCCCGAATACCGTGTCTTCATATTCGGCGGCATCCTGTGAGGTGCGCGGCCGCGTTCCCAGTTTCATGGTGATGTCCACCGGTTTCTTGTCCCGGAAGAGTTTGATCGTAACTTCCTTTCCCGGGCCGGTTTCGCGCACCAGTTTGGTAAAGCCCACCACTTCGCGATCGAGCTTTGCCCGAATCGGCGTGCCGTTGAAATCCATTATCACATCACCGGTCCGCAGGCCCGCTTCAGCGCCGGGAGAGCCCGGAATAACCGTGCTGATGATCAAACCGCCGTTTTTCTCAAGCCCCCAGTAGTCCGCAAAATCATCGTCCAGCGGCTGGGTGAATACGCCGAGCCAGCCGTCTCCCTCTTCTTTTTCATCGCCTTTTTCTTTAGGCGGTGTATCAATGTACTGCTGAAAAAGTTCGCTTTGAAAAATGAGCGGATGCCCGCTGCGAACATAGACGTCGCCGCCTTCCTGCCGGCTGAGATCAAAGCCGATCACGCCCACCACCCGGCCCTGTGTATCGACCACCGGCCCGCCGACAAACCCAAATCGGACGTTGTCATCCAGGCAATAGGTGGTGCGTGGCTTCTCCAGTATGGAGGCAATGCGGCCCGCCTGAAAGGCGCGGTTAAAGTCCATTGATTCGCTCAATAGCCCAAACAGGGCGATCTCCGAGCCGAGCATAAGCCCGTTCGGGCGGGAAAATTTCACATAGGGGAGTTTCAGGGGCGTTTCCGACTTCAACTTAAGGAACACCACGTTGATATCATCGGGTTTCTTGAGCAATACGGCGTCGTATTTCTTCTCATTGTCCCCTTGGCCCAAGGTGACACGGATATTAAAGGGGTCGGCGTTTTCCACGACCATGTGCCCATGTGTCATCACCAATCCATCCGGGGAAACAAGTAACGCCAGGGCGTTTCCGTCCCGTTTGGAAGTTTCACCGGTGGCGGGATCGGTAACCTCCGAGGAATATTCCAGCAAGCCAATGGCCGGGGTAACGGCATCATATGCGGCAGCCAATAATGTTTGGCTGAAACCGTCATTCGCCCCGAACGACAAGGCCGCGATGAGAATGATACTATTCAGCATGACTGGCGCCCTCCTGGTTTTCGCCTTCACTTGGGAGTTCCTGCTTGACCAGCACATATAAAGTTAGCGCACCGCGTTTGACAAACAGCATCACCATTGGTTTTTTCGCTTTCACCACCGCCCGGTAGGTTTGGGTGAATTGTTGAAGGTTCTCGATTTCTTGTTCATCCACGCGCAAAATAATGTCGCCCTGCCGCAATTTGGCATTTCCGGCCATGCCGCCCACCTGCACGCCGGACACCAGCACGCCTTTGCGCGACGGCAATTGCGCACGCCGCACGATTTCCGGGGTCAGCTCCGAAGCCGTGAACGCCCATTCGGAAAACTCCTGCTCCATTCCCCGGAATTCAGGACCCTCCTCCGTCATCACCGGAATGGCCACTTTATCCGTTCCCCGTTTCACAATGAGCGTGGCCGCCGTTCCCACAGGAAGATCCGCAATAAGCTTCCGTACGGCGGGCAGATCTTCCTCGAACCGCGCGTTCACGGGATGATTGTTCACCGATATCAATACATCGCCTGGTTGCACCTTCGCTTCATACGCCGGTGACAGGGGATCCACATCCGCGATGATTACACCTTCCTGTGTGGCGTCTTTGGTTTTTGCCAGCATCTCCTGCAACGATATGCCGAGCCAGCTTCGCTGCACCCGCCCTTTTTTGATCAACGCGTCCGCCACTTCCTTGGCCACATTGATCGGAATTGCAAACCCGACATTCTCCGCGCCCCGCAGCATGCGGGCATTTACGCCCACCACCTCTCCCCGCAGATTCACAAGCGGTCCGCCGCTGTTGCCGGGGTTAATCGCCGCGTCCGTCTGTATCCAGTTGTTATACGGCGATACGCGGGAGTCCCCCTCATCCAAATGACGATCCGGAATGCTCACAATACCCAGGGAGACCGAGCGCGCCAAACCGTGGGGGCTGCCCAGCGCCATCACGGTCTGCCCGGCTTTCAGTTTGCTGGAATCGCCCAGTTTCACGTACGGCAGCCGGTGATCCGTTGTTAATTTCAATATGGCGATATCCGTATAGGGATCAACCCCCACCACCGCCGCCTCCACTTCATTCTTGTCGCTCAGCACGCAATACACCGCCTTGGTGTCGCCCGCCACATGCTCGTTCGTGCATACATAACCATCGGGCGAAATGATGAACCCGCTGCCAATGGCCACGACCTCTTCGCGCTTGCCCCGGCTGTACACTTCTTTGACCGGCCGGATATGCACCAGCGCGGGGGACACTTTGTCTTTCGCGCGGATCACCGTGCGTTGCGTGCCGCCCATCGTAGCGCAGCCTTCGAGCAGCAGCGCCGCACCCAGCATAACCACCAAGGTTATCCTTCGAAATTGTTTCATCACCATTTCACAGGCTCCAAGGTTTTCTCTAAACTGAAACCGGAATTATAGTCAATGCATTCCCCCCAAGGGAATTTTCAAACGGATAATGACAACCCTATAAACAAAAATCTCCCGTGGGTTGGTAAAACCAACGGGAAATGATTTTTTTATAGGTTTATGCGGGTCCGGGGCAGAAGCCGTCCTCACTGCCTTCACAAGGATGATAGCCACCAGAGTTGAAGAACTGGATGAGGCGCAGCAGTTCGGAGAGACTGATCTGCCAGTCTTGCGGATTGTAGTCGCTGGCATGGGCGGCGCAACTCGTGTCACCGGAGCCCGGGGCATACCCGTCCTCGGTGCCGGTCTCGCAATGGTACCCGCCGGAGTTGAAAAACTGAATCACGCGGAGCAGTTCGGATAAATTCACCAAAGTATCGCAATTCTGATCCGCCGTATGGCAGGCTGCTTCCGCAGGACCCAACGACACGACAATGTTAACGCCTGACTCGCATACCACTACAAGCCCTGACACCGGTTGCTGGCGGATAATCTGCCCCTCCGGGACAATATCGCTGTTTTCTTCGTCCACCAGGCCCAGGGTTAGGTTGGCTGCCGCCAGTGTGGGCTCAGCCTCGGCCTGAGTGAGACCCGTGAGATCGGGCACCGAGGTATAGCAGGTTCCCAATGACACAACGATGGACACCTCGCTGCCGTACGCCACAACGGTAGACGCCGCCGGATCCTGAGAGATGATTTGACCCTCGGGGACCGTGGTGCTGTACTCCTCAGTCACAGTGCCCAGCACCAGGCCCGTCAATGCCAGGGCGGCTTCGGCTTCCACCTGGGTCATGCCGGAAAGATCCGGGACGGAAACCGTAGTGGGTACAAATACTGCAATCAATTCCCGGTTCTGAGTCATGGTTCCGGAAATGGTGAGAGACGTTGGATCTTGGCCTTCCGGCACATTGCCCTGCCAATGCAAAAACAACGTATCAGCGCCTGGAGTGGCGGTCACGTCAAATGGATCACCATCCAGAAACCAATATAAATCCGGTGCGGGATCCGTGATGCCATTCCCAGAGACTTGGATGTACAGATACCAGTTTGCTTGCACAAAATTCGCCGTCAGTATTCGGTCTTGATCCACTAAAACAATCGGATCGGGATCATAGGGATCCATGCCCGGCGGCAAGTCGCCTGACCACTGATCAAATAGAATGGATCCTTGATCGATGGCGTGAATTGCAGGGGTTGCGCCGGCCATGTAACGAGCTACACCCGATGGATTCGTGAGCCCGCCGCCGGTTTGATTCACCGTTAATTCATAGCCGGAGCTTCCCAGGTTGATGCTTACATTTTTGTTGCCGTCCATCAGTAGCCTGTAAAAGTATTCATAGGTGTTCAAATCGCCGGAGAAGCCTCCCCAGTACGTGCTGGAATTGGGACGCACTTCCAGGTGGGCATAGTGTCCCGCCATGTATTGGTATACCCCGGAAGGATGCGATACATATTCCGCGGAGCCGCCGCCCGTGACGGTGGTGGTAAGGGTGTAATCGCCAGGACCAAATATGGCCGTTGCATTTACATCGCTGTGTATCTGGAATCTTGGGCCGGGATCATATGCATCCACGTCCTCGGGCAACCCATCCCAACGGTCAAAGGCATCCCCGCCCATCAGGATATTGGCGACAATTTCCACTTCTCCGCCATCAACAAAACCGTATGAACCGGATTCAGGCCAGACACTGCCATTACCGGTATAGGCCACGGTCAACGTCCAGTCCGCCGATATATAATTCGCCACAATAGTGCGGTCCTGATCCATGGTCAGCGTTATCCTCCGGCTTTGGGGGTCGGCCGATCCAATATCCCCGGACCAATGACTGAACGCCCAGCCGTCTGTCCCGAGATCAGCACTTATCCCGGCTTGCTCACCAAGCGGATAGGAGTATTGAATACCCGGGTCGGGGCCGCCAGCGGGAGTCGTTGCGCCCTGCCCTTCAATAATGATGATCAAGTAGGCGGGTTGATAAGTAAAGTGAGCGGTCAGGCTTCGATCCTGGTCCATCAGTGTCGGCAACTCGGGGTTGTTGGGATCTGCGCCAGCGGAGAGGTCGCCTGTCCATTCACTGAAGATCCATCCGCTAGACGGTGAAGCAATCACCACCGGTTCCATGCCACTGGCAAAATACTGGGTGCCAAAGATACTGGTCCAGCCTTCTCCCTCGGTGTTCACAGTCAACATGTAGCCCGAACTGGCATAGTTGGCCGTAATGGATTTATCCTCGTCCATCAGTACAGTAATGTTTGGCGAATCTTCGTTAACATCCCCGGTCCAGCCTGCAAAATAGCTGTTCGTATTGTTAAAAGCATTTACCATGGCGGTTCGCCCGTCCAAATAGGCATAGGTTCCCGGATTTGGATGTGTTCCCGCTGCCGGGCCGTTGGTGGCGATGGTAAGATCCCAATCACCGGGAATAAAATTCGCTGTTATGGTGCGATTGCGATCCATGGTAACACTCATGTAATCACCATCCGTAGGTTGTGAGGGATCGATATCGCCCGTCCACTGGTCAAAGGCGTCGCCACCGGGAATTCGTTGAATGCTAAAATGGGCCTCTGCGCCATTGACATACCCGTACACCCCCGGTTCCGGGTTCGTCGTGCCGTTGCCGGTGGCCTGCAATGTCAGTTCCCAGTCTGCTTGAACAAAATGGGCGGTGATGGTGCGATCCTGATCCATAATGACGCAAACACTGGACGGCGTAGGCGGTGCGCTCCCGATATCGCCGGACCAATGGTCGAAGGCCGTTTCGGAGCTTACCAAGGCGTCGATGCATATATTTTGTCCTACAAGATACGCGTGTTGGGTTCCCGGCGCAGGGCTGCCCTCAGGGTCAGTGCTGCCTGATCCATCAATAATGATTGTTAGGGTTCTGGAGTCTTCCACAAAGACCGCAGTAATGGTTCGGTTCATATCCATCGTTACGGGGAGAACCGGGTTATAGGGATCTGCGCCCACCCCGATATTGCCTTCCCAATGATCAAACCGGTGGAGGAAATCCATGGATTGCGCCTGCAGATCGAAAGTGGCGCCGGTGGCATACTTGTAAGTCCCCAGATTCTCAAAGTTTATGAAATATCCATTCCCCTGGACCGCCAAGGATAACTGATATCCGGTAGTGGTAAAATCCGCTGTTACGGTCTTGTTGCCATCCATCAGGATTTGCACCGAAGGTCCATACCCCGTAGCATCTCCCGACCATCCGTTAAAATAGGCGTCGAAGGCGATGTTATAATCCAATTTTACTTTGCTGATTTGCCCATCTAAATAGGAATAGACACCGGGATTGGGCCAGGTTCCTCCCTCTGAAGCACCGGTCTTGTTGATGGTGAGGGTCCAATCCCCCGGCACGAAATTCGCCGTGATTGATTTATCGCCATCCATATAAATCGACTCGCTCATATTGGTGGAATTTAAATCACCGGTCCACTGGTCAAAGGCCTGTCCGCTTTCCGAGAGGGGAAATGCGTTGACCATGGTGTACTGATTCAATGGAACGAAATTAACCCCGGGTTCGGGGCTAGTGGTTCCGATGCCATTTACGGTTATCGTAAGGTTCGCCCCTTCACCACAGACTGCGTTTTGACTTATCCGCATTTCAGGAGCCAATGTGTAAAGTTGATCCAGTTGATTCTCATCACAGAAAGGGGTTCCTGGAGAAAAGGCGTTGAAACTAATATTAAGCTGTTGAATATTGGCAATGCCGGGATTATCCAGCAATGGTTGAATATCCGTGAGCTGATTATAATCGAGATCAAGATAGCGGGGCGCGCCGCAGGTAGCCAGCGCGCTGATGTCCGTAATCGCGTTGTTGCGAAGGTTCAGTTGCTGCAAACTGGTAAGGCCCGCCAATCCTGAGATATCCGTCAGGCCGTTACTATCCAATCCCGCTTCTTGCAAGCTCGTCAATCCGGAGAGATCCGGCAGCACGGTGACTTGGGTCATGGTCATTTGCAGCATTTGCAGGTTGGTATAACTGGCCACGATACTGATATCCGACACCGGAACCATCATAAGCGCAAGTACAATGCTGAGATTGAGACCCGTTAATCCGCTAATGTCGCTGATTGCCGGCTCTACTATGATACCCAACCCCTGGAGATTTGTCAGGCTGTTGATAATGGTCAAATCAGATTGCTGCAAGCCACAGTTGACGTCTCCTAGAAACATAAGCGTGTCCGCCACATCCAAGAGCGGTGAAAAATCCGTCAGGGGGCTGGACCCGATCCAGAGTTGGGTCAGGCTGTCCATGGTGCTGATGGGGGCAATGCTGGTAATTCCTGTATTGCCCATCAGGTTCAAATATTCCAGGTTCACAAGCCCTGCGAGCGGGGAAAAATCGCTGATTAGATTCGTGCCGGTCTGCATCGGATCAAACTCGTCCGGATTCTGAAGCGGGTCGGAGCCAAAGCCCACATCCAGATGCACCAGATTCGTCAATCCGGCTAATGGGCTTAGATCTACAATCTGGTTTTGTCCCAAATTCAACTCCGTAAGCGAAGAACAAGCCTCTAATCCTGTTAAATCGCCTATACTTAAATTCCTGGCATTCAGTGCCGAAAACAAAGGATTTGACAATTCAGTATCTTCCGGCGGATCACTCAAAGGCAATCCCGTAGCTGCTTCCCATTGGGTTGTTACGGCATTCAATAAAGCGCTGTCGTTAAAGGTAACGGGGGCCGGCCAACCCGTTACGGAAAGTCCTGCTATAACCAAATAAAAGCAGGAGGTATATACTTTATGACTGGACATGTGTATATCTCCTCGGTTTTGTTGATGGTTCAACTTGCTATACCTGCCACCGTTATCGAATCCTGCATTTCTATTTTTTCATAGTTTCACCAAGGGGTCAAGGTGTTTTTTAATCAAAACAACCGTATAGGAGCGTAAAAGCCCATGAATCTCTTTGAGTTCATGGGCTTTGGGCCTTACTGTCTATAGTGCGACTTACTTGGGCTGCCGCAGATCGCATAGTGGAATCAGGTCATCCACGGTCATGGCACAGGAAAACCGGTACCCTGCGATAACGTTTAGCGGCCGCAAGAGCGGAAGCTCTAAATAGGGGTGATCAAAAACGGTCAATTCAGCTTCCCCTTTCCAGATTTGGCCGATATGCACATCCCGCGATTTCAATTGCACCAGTTCATACACGGCGGGCGTATCATGCTTTCCGGCGGTGAGTTCGGGAAAATGGCGGGTTAACATGGCGCGCGCAAAATTGGGCGTGGGTAATTGAGCGGATTCCTCCCGCAAAGTCACAACGGCTTCCGCCAAGCGGTGATCCCGGGCCGCCAGCGTGCCGCCGAATCGTCCGCCCGGCCCAACGTCCGGCGACGCCTTCGAGGGCAACCCAAACGCGCGGGTTACCCAGGTGGATCCGATCTGCTTCGGCCAGCCTTGGACCAAGCCGCGCATCAGCGCCACATCCTGGTCCACCCAAATGAACGGACAGAACGCACATGGCGCGCCATCGTAGCGGGCGGAGATCAGAAACAAAGTCTCCTTGTATTGACTGCGCACCGGGTCAAGATATTCCGTATCGTGCTCACTCGAAAACTGCCATTCCACGAAATACACGGCACAACGTCCCGACTCGAATTCCAGTCCTGGCGGAAGCAGCGAGGCAACGGCCTGCGAGTCCGCTTCATATTCCACCGCGAGGCAAATGCCTGCATAATACCACGGCGGCGGCGGCGTTAAACTGGAGGTTCCCTTCGGTGTTCGCGGCAAGGTGTATCCGGTCAGCATGAGCATCTCCTCTACGTTGGTTTTTACGCGTTGCTGTCTATTATATCCAAATGCCCTGAATGATGGGCAAGAGAGATCGGTTCAGGCAATTGTGAAATGGCTCTTTTTCTCAATAGCGCAGTGGGCTCAGAGTAAATTACCGGCATTTCGCGGCAAAAGCGTGTTGGATTGACAATCTGTGTGACTCATTGCTACGGTGGTTCTTAACCATGGACCACTATCGGGCGGTTTTAGCGCCTAAGAAGGATACGAATATTATGTCACGGGGATATTCCAAAAAGGATAAACAGACCAACCAGTTTTCGCGGCGTTCGTTTTTACAACGGTCCGCATTGGCGGCAGGCGCGGTGTCGTTGGGCTTTCCAGCGATTGTGCGGGGGCAGAATTTGAATGAACGGCTCAATATCGCCTTGATCGGTGTTGGGGGGCGCGGTGTGGGCAATTTTACGGAGGTGGCGAGTGAAAATGTCGTTGCGCTATGTGACGTGAATGAACCGAAGATTGACGCGGCGGCCCAACGCGCCCCGAATGCGGCGAGGTTCACGGATTTTCGCAAGCTTTATGATCACGCGAAGGATTTCGATGCGGTGGTGGTGAGTTGTTGTGAGCATTCGCATGCGTTCGCGACGCTGCCGGCCTTGCAGCTTGGAAAACATGTGTATTGCGAGAAGCCGCTCACGCACAACATCTGGGAGGCGCGGATCATTCGCGAAGCGGCGGCAAAGGCGAAGGTGGCCACGCAGATGGGCACGCAAATCCACGCGGGCGACAATTACCGGCGCGTGGTTGAACTGATTCAAACGGGGGCGGTTGGCGCGATACGGGAGGTTCATGTCTGGGTGTCACGGGCGTGGGGCTGGCATGCAAGCGAGGCTGATGCGAAGGAAGCGGAGGACATTGTATTTGTGCAGGAACGGCTTGCGGGCGAGGACTCGATTCCCGCGGGGCTCAACTGGGACCTATGGATCGGCCCGGCCCCCATGCGGCCGTTTAATAATGTCTACGTGCCGGGACCGAAGTGGTACCGGTGGTGGGATTTCGGTAATGGGACGATGTCGGATCTGGGCAGTCACTGGATCGATCTGCCGTTCTGGGCATTGAAGCTGAACTATCCGTTGACGATTGAAGCGCAAGGGCCGCCCGTCCATCCGGAAATTGCCCCGGCCTCGATGCAGGTGAAGTACGAATATGGGGCGCGCGGCGATCTGCCGCCGGTGCAGTTGACATGGTACCAGGGCAAGAACAAGCCTGCGGTCTGGACGGAAGGCGCCATACCAAAGTGGGGCGACGGGGTGCTCTTTGTGGGGGATAAAGGAATGCTTCTTTCGAATTACGGGAAACATGTGTTGCTGCCGGAGGACACCTTCAAAGACTTCCAGCGCCCGGAGCCGTTCATTCCCGCATCGCTGGGGCACCATCTGGAGTGGATACACGGCTGCAAGACGGGAGCCCCGACCACGTGCAATTTCGAGTATGCGGGTTGGCTTACCGAGGCGAATCATCTTGGCAATGTAGCCTATCGCACCGGGAAAAAACTCGAGTGGAATCCGGAAACGCTGCATGCGGCGAATGCGCCGGAGGCGGATCGATTCATTAAACGGATGTATCGGGAAGGCTGGAAGTTGGTTTAGCCCAAATTCCGCAGTTAATTTTGTAAGTATTTGATATTATTAGATCGATCCCCTGAAGTTTCCACTACATCGTGTGAATTTCGAGTCGTTGGGGGAGATGTATTCCGGGCACTTGCAGCAGAATGACTTGGCTTTCGCCGGGCAGGGGAACGCAACGTTTGCGGATTTCGACCCCGGCCTTGATAGGGAGTACAACATCCACGAGGCTAATGTGCTTCAATTCTTCGAACACTTTCCTGGGTTCATTGCCCAATCCGGCTGGATGGCATTGCCGGGCGTTGGTCCATAGCATGAAGGCCAGGAAACAAACCGGAATGTGCGCCTGCACGCGTCCGGGTAGCCGGTGCCAGAGGGGGCGGATGTGCAGGCCGTAATCCGAAGCTGATTGCGAGAGCCCAAAAGGGGAGAATGCTTCTTTACGCCAGTGTCCGGTTGCGCACGCGTTCGTAGGTGGTCCAGAATTTCCGCACGCGATCCAGCGGACGTTCACCAAGTGTTTCGGGGGAGTAGGCCGCAAGGACAAAGAGCCGTGTTAACTCCATGGCCTCTTCGCGAAGAGTGTCCAATTCCTTGGGAAAGGAATCGATGAATTCATAGGGGGTTTGGCCAGGCTGCCGGGGTACGCCAAGATCGTATGCGAGGGCGCACAGCGCTGCATACGCATATTCGATATGATCCGCGGGGGTCATTTTCTTTCGTGAACCAGTCCATCCCAGGGAGTTTTTATACTCCCCGCTGGTGGCAATATCGCGTTGAATGCGAATCCGCCGCTTCCGCTGGGGTAACGCGGGCAGACGTGTCAACCGGGAAAGTGTTTTATCTATTGTATCCATCAAACGGATCACCCAGCGGGGATACCGGTTGCGTTGTTTGGCGGCGCGCGCGGCAAAGGCCGCCAGGCCTTTTATTCCTGCATATGCAAAAAACAGGCATAGCACTATCAACACGGCTTTCCCTACCCGATCCACGAACTGGGATTGTTCTAAAAGTTCCACGGGCGTGGCGGAAACCTGGGAAAGCTGAAAGGTGGAACCGCGCGACCAAAAATCGGTTTGGTGATGATCCACATAGGCGATTTTCGGGAGGGAAGGCCTGGGCAACTGCGCGGCCACGATCAGCACCACCGCAATCATGGTCAACCCCAAAGTGATCCAAAACACGCCGATGCCGCGAGGCATTACCACCATGCGTGCGCGGAAAAACTCCCGCAGTCCCCCCAAACTGGTCAGCATCAGAAGCATCAATGTGGTAACAATGTATGCGCCCATGTAAAAGGCGCCCGCCATGACCATCCGTTCCCCGCCATGTTGTACCACACGCAACCCCACGGCAAAGACAAACATCACCGGCACGGAAAAATACAGAATGGAAATGCCCGGATGTTGTTTGGGCAGCCGATCGCTTAGCACGCCACGGCGTTTCGGCTCTTTTGTTGTTTTGGGAACGTATCCCTCCACCGGATCAAATGGTTCGAGATAAAAGGAAAGTTCGTCGCCGCTTCGTTTGGGCGTTGGTTTGGGTTCAGGTTCAGATTTGCGCTGCATCCTGTTCTGGAAACGCCGTGCAGCCCCCGTAAGAATGCCTTCATCCCCCGCTGTGCGGTTTTCGTCCACACAACATTCGTGCGTTAACCGGTTTACCAGCCACCAGACAAAGATTACGATGGCCATGTTAAAAATAGTGGCCAGAAAAGGGTTGTCATTCATGAAGTTGCGCCCCACAGACCCCATTTCATAAGCACGTGTGGACGTGAAGGTGTACATCCCGATGGCAAAGGCCAGCGCGGCCATATATAACATGGACTCTTCCGAACCGTCCCGCGCAATCAGCCGGTTCAACGCCACCACGCCCATGATGAAACAAAACGCGACAAAGCGCAGCCCTACATCATTCACTTCCGTGTACACATACCGCACATCGAGCAGAAAGAAAATGACGGAATAAACCATGATGAAGATCATCAAGGGCGTAAGGGCGTCAATGATCCAATCGGTGATCGTGCGTGGTGGCCGGTATTGTGCTTTCGCCAAATGTTTGCCCGTAAGGGATTGAAAATCGGTTGCGGTGGGAGGCTTCGCTTTGGGTGCGACCGCCGCGGCGCTCAGCAACGACTCAAACCCCGGATCAGGCGTCGCCTTAAGCGACTGAAAATCCGTGCGCTGGCCACCCTCTTCCGGCGGTCTATAATCAGGCTGATACGGTTCCGGGCACATACAGACTCCGCCCGTCCATGGGTATTCTCAGGTTAAATGAGCACGCCGTCCGCCCAGCCCAGCTTGATCAGTTCGATGCGCGCCGGGTCTGCCACGCCCAGCTTAAACTTATCCTGGGCAATTTGGACATGGTGCGGTGATACGGCGAAGGGTTCGTTTTTGCCGAAGTGCGCGAGGCGTTTTGCTTCCAGAATGCGCAACGCGGTCGCATCGGCGGCCACGGGATCCACGCTCACGACCAGTCCCTTGTACGGCCACACATATTCCTTGCTGTAATGATGAGGACCCTTGCCATGAAACAGCGGTGTCAATAGGATCTGCACATTGAGCCGGGTTTTGCCTTTTACTATGGGTAAATCGAACAGGCCGGCAAGGTTCGCGCAGGAATCCGGATGCCAGGATGGGGGATTGTCGGAAAACATGAGGTAATTTTTCATAAGGCTGCCCACGCCGGACCAGTGATGGGTATGCATCGGCCGCATATTGATGAGTGCGGTGCTTTTCTGAAACACGGGATTTCGCAACACTCCCCGATCATCCACGGCCACGTTATCCGGGGCCACGCCTGCTTCCAATACGCGCTGCTTCACTATTTCTTCAAGTTCCGGCGGCGTACGCGGCGGACCCGCCACATTGGATTTGATCCCCACGACGTCTTCCGGCTTGATCAGGCTTTTCCATCCGGCCATAGCATCGGGCTGTCCGGTCAGGGTTTTTACCGCTTCGTCCATCATCTTCCGCAACACTTCAATATTGGGAGACTCATCCGCATTCAGGACATCGGCGTCGCGGATCAACACAACCTTCACTTTCGCCTCCGGTGCAGCTTGCGCCTCCGCCAAGGCGGATACGCCCGCCGATAGTATGGCCGCGCCCGCGCTGTTACGGAAAAAATCACGCCGGGTAAGAGAGTCGCTCATGGTCTATTTTCCTCCCACGTGACGCAGAACCTCGGATAATGTCCGGTCCAACGCCTGTTGTGATGCCGCATCAAATACGCCTATCCAAAATACACCCTGAACACCAATGCCAGTCCAGCGCCCGTTTTCCGTGCGCACCATGCCGTTGGCGTCCGCGTCAGGCATATAACCTTTAATAAAATGATCCTGCGCATTCCGCGCGGCGCCGTCACTGGGATATTGCACAAAGATCAGGACGTATGGGTCAGACCCATCCTGTTGATAGCGCGCCAAAACGCCTTCTGACGTGGACGTGAGACCCAACAGGTTCTCGTTAGCCAGGAAATAATGCACATTGAGGCATTCATGCGTATGGAAATAATGCACATGACTTTTAACGAGGCCTTTTTCGGGCAACAAACGAACAATTGGCGGCGGTGTGCTGTCGCCATGAATCACCTGGGCGAGACGTTCACCAATTGCCTTTACAGCCGCCTTTGCGTCCGGCGATTCGTCATAGGCGAGCACGGAGACAAAATAGGATCCTTTCCAATACGCCAGAGTGCTGCCGGAAAACTCTGATTCCACGCCGATCCCGCCGCTGGGTCCCTCCCGCATATCGTGATGATAGGCGCCATACGCATCTTTGGACGACCCCATGTCGAAGAGGTCCGCGATAATATCTGGCGCGCCCGCTTTCACATACTTTTGTGCCAGCACCCGTCTTACGTTGAAGGAACGGTATACCTCCGCGCTCCCATCAATGTAGTCATAAAGATTATCCCTGTTGTATTCCTTGCCGGGACCTTCCGGTTTCCATCCGTTCATTTCCGTTGGAAATGCAGAGAAGCCCACCGGAACATGCGCACAGCCTGCCATGGTCATTATCACCGTTCCTGTTATGGCTGCCAATACAGATGCGAGTTGAAACATCTTATCCATTTGCATTCACAGTATCCATTATTTTTACTTCAGATCAACTTTTAGTCTTGGCGAAGGAAGGCGCAAAAACAAGTAGCATCACTGCCAAAAACACTACCATAAAATCACTCGAATGCCCTGTGGAAGCGCCCCCATTCCCACATCCAGCCACTGTTTCCAGTTTTTCGGGGGGGATATCGGCGGCAGTTGCGCTGCCGTGTACAGGGAGCGCCACGGATTCAATTCCCGCACCGGTGAAAACAAGCGAGGCGGTGTGTTCCCCCGCTTCGGACGGCGTATACCGGACCGTGATCAGTGTGCTTTCATTGGTCAATAGCGAATAGGATGCTGTGCCTTTTACCGAAAAATTGCCCAGTTCACTAACGATGGATGCTGTGCCAATTAATTCGCCCGCGCCGGTGTTGGTCACCTGTACCACGCCGTTTGTATAATCGCCCGCTTCCACGGTTCCCAACAGCAGCCCCTGGCTTGGAGAAGGCGACAGCGTGATCACCGGCTCCGCCACTTCGTATGGAGCGATTAGGGACAAGGCCCTTGCATCGGTCTGGAGGGTATCGCCTGTTGCCTGCACATTTACGAAGGCCGTGCGGCTCCAAACTCCGCTATGCTCCGGTTCAATGCTGATGCCGGCGCCTGGTGTATGAATAAACGATGTTGGAAATGAAAAGAACACCGGCCGCATATTGTCTGAAAAAGTCAATCCGTTTAACTCAATATGCACCGGATTGGCAAGAACCCGTGCGGGCGCTACTTCCACAAACGGGAATTCCGCGCCGTCGCGAACCAGCACGCTGATCTCAAAGAAAACCCCGCCCGCAATCAGCTCGTCTCCCGGCAGCGGCAGCACCTCCTCCGGGTTCTCCGTCAGAATCTGATGTTCCATGCATCCCGCTTTCACCACCAGCGCTGTCTGCCCCACCCCGCCCATGATTTCACGCGGACACGTCACCGTCAGGTATTGCCCGGCATGCTTGGGAATCTCCACGGCCAGTTCCATCCACGTATCGTCTTCCGTCTTCTCCCCTGTGAACCATGTGGTCATGGACAATACCGAGGAACATGCAGAACCCTCCGTCACCAGTGTAAGCGTATCGCCGTCCACCTGAAGACAATTCAACGGATCGATATAACATTCCGCCGGTTCATCTTTTATCTCGGCATAAGCCATTGCGCTTATACAGAAACTGAGAAGAGAAACTAATATAATTAATCGATAGTTGATCCGCATCAGTTAATTTTTCCTAGAACATCCGGTTTTTTCTTCTTCTTTATCATATCACGACGGATATTTTACGGCTATCATAATTTCACTTTTTTGTTTCTTATGGTGTTTTGTGAAAAAAACTATTTGGGCGGTATGCGGTACAGGCAATGCTGTTCCCCATGTACCACCGGTTCCAGTGTCAGGGGATATTCCTTGGGGGATACTACATACGAGAAAAAATACTCCTGGCCAAGCCGTTGCCATTCTTCCCTGCTGCGCTTTGGCCAGGCGTCCAAATTCCAAGGCTGAGGGGAATCCACCTCAATCCCATAGATGTCGCGATGGAGCTTTTTGATGGAGGGCGCGAGGTCCGGCAGGTAGGTCATCAGATGCGCGGTCTGATAATCCGCCATGATCGGATGCCGGGTATGGGAAAGCCATTCTATGTCCCAATATGGCGTGACCAGAAGGGTGTTCGGCACTCCTTGGGCCTCTAAATACTGCACGATATCCCGCTGAATCGGCGCTATGGGCAATGAGGATCGCGAATGCGCCTCGCGAACCAGCAATGAGCCCGTGATGATGACTAAAAACGTGCAAATAGCATATGTTCCGAAATGTTTCAGGCTTAGGGGGATTAAAGATGAGGCAAACACCACCCCTGCCCCAACGACAAAACATACCGCGCCAAATTGATGATACCAGGCC
>Ga0116156_10000033_pt1 | contig 132750 bp, 86 predicted proteins | sample AD_UKC045_MetaG_FD_89891 | JGI IMG/M metagenome (GOLD analysis project Ga0116156, IMG submission 89891) | Active sludge microbial communities of municipal wastewater-treating anaerobic digesters from USA - AD_UKC045_MetaG | ecosystem: Engineered > Bioreactor > Anaerobic > Digestate | place...
GCCGGGGGCGCCGTCAGCGCCGCTCTTAAGCTCAGTACCACCCCACCCATATTCGCCGCCACCACCGCCACCGCCACCAAATCCACCATTCCCGCCATCGCCGCCATCACTTCCATCGCCCGGCAAACCAGGCGCCTCGGCATCTCCACCCCCCCCACCCCCGCCTCCACCTCCGCCCCCCGCGCCCTCGCCTCCAACGCCTCCATTCTCTCCGGGTGTTCCATCACCCCCATCTTCACCACCGAAGCCATAACTTCCCCAATCTCCTGCATCACCGCCCACACCGCCGATTCCTGGTAACGGGCTCCCGCCACCGCCGATACCGCCCACATCGCCACTACCATCGTTTCCATTCCCGGCGATGCCCCCTCCTCCCCCGCCACCCCCGGACGCCGTTGGCGAATCAAAGCTGCCACCGGCGCCCCCTTGTACCGAGCAATAGGCAAAAACCATATTGGACAATGTCACCTCACCCTTGTTCACAAACAACCCGCCCCCCATGCCTGCGGCCCCGCCCCCACAGCCTCCGAATACTGCACCGCCACCATCTCCGCCCTGCGCGAGGCCATGGACAATGGCAAAACCGGATAGGGTGACTTCATCGGCATCGGCGAAGAATACACGATACGTGTCTGCCCCGCTGACTGCGGCACTCCCTTCGCCAAGGATACTCAAGTTGCAAGTAATTGCCGGCAATGGACTTGTGAGGGCGCACTGTATGGGGAAATGAATCGTGTGCGTACCCCCAAGGGCATTGGCTTCCTCAATGGCCGACCGTAGCGACACGTGACCGTAAATATCACAATGAGCCACCCCGTCACCCGGATTCAGATCCGGCTCATCCGAGTTATAGTTGACCGTGAACTCAGCCCCTGCCGCGGATACGGCCCAAAGACACATCAACAGCGTGAACACATAAGCGGTTTTCACATAGTGAATCCCGATGTTATGAATACTGCCTTGAAATACATGACCGTTCATATCCCGGCCCCTCCCTTAGTGTGCCTCTCCCCTCAATAACGAAATACCCTTCCCCCATCCCTACTTTCTATTAAAGGAGTTGGGCTATTTCTGGGGCGAGGTAAATACAAATTTCACATTAATCTCTAATTTATAATTTACCAAAAAGTCCCCCGACTTTCAAGAGAAAGAAGCATTTGGATTATGTGAAATTTTCAGAGACGGGGGTGGGTTGTCCGAAATATCGATACCAAATCTCACCGATACTCCCCAGGATGGGAAAGGAGATGTAGGGATAAAGATTGATTGGGGTAAATCCCGCGGACCAGTGGTGGAAGAGGGCATCGTATACACTCGGGCGCACCGGGGGAAGCTGGCCAACGAAAATCTGGACCAGTTCTTCGATCATGCCGAGGGCGGGGACCCACCAAAGGCGTGGCCAGCAAACCACGGCCAAGACCACCATGATGCCGAAGGAGCCCAGCATGGGCCGGGTTGCCCCCGGCGCTGTTGGAGTGGTCCAAGACGCTTCCAATAGTCCCAGCGCAATTGCCACGGCAAATGCTGCGCATACTTTAACAAACGCGGTTTTTTTCATTGGCCTCCCTTCCGGTATAGTGCATACTACCAACACTTTCCGCGGATAAGACTTTGATAGAATTGTTTCAGTTTCGCATACTCATAAGGGAAAGGAACTGCATAAGGATGAGCAATACCGCCGGTCACATGCGTGTTATTCTTGGCATGGCCGGTGTTCTGTTCCTCCTTCTGATATGGCTGCCGTCCCTTGGGACCCTGGAAACGCTTTCATTGCGCGTCATCGGGGAACCGCCTATCAACGGCGAATCGTGGATGGCGGGGGTGGAGGCTCTTGGGGGTTCCTTTTCCATGCGCCTTGCCGCTACTCTTGGCATGATCATCCTGCTGTTGGGCGCAGGATCTCTTCTTTCAATGCCAAACATTGAAATCCCGTCCAGACGTGTTGGACGCAACGAAATACTGGCGTTCTTCGGAATAACCATGTTATTTGGCGCGGGGAACTTCTATATAGGCTATGCGTGGTGGGATCCCGAAGCCTTCCTCGGAATGGGGCCTTACTTCGCCCATTCTATGGTACTGCTTCTAGGGCTTGGCCTCGCTCCGCACGCGGCGGCGCGAGTGTTCGGATGCACGCCGGCATTGGCGAACCGGCATGACGGCGCGGTGAAGTTTCTCCTCCCGGTGCTTCTTACTGCGTTTGGCTACGGCCTGGTATCCTGCTTATGGCATTGCTGTTGTTTTTTTTCTTGGACGATAGTTTTTTTCTTTGTTGTGATTAAAGGCGTGCAATTATGGGCGGTGTGCCGTTTTTTTTATGGATGGGGATTGAAGATGCTAATCCAGGCGTGGGGCAAGCGCTGGGCTGCTTATGGGCTGATCTCCGTTCTCTTCGGGTTTTGCTATCCGTGGCACACCGTTGGATTCGCTGTTGCTTTCATTCTCTTTGGTTTTCTGCTCTGTGCCACAACATTCAAGGCAGACTCCTACCTGATTGGCTGGTCATTGCTGTACTTCTCATATCTTTTTCACGCAGGCCTACCCTGGCATGGCCCGGTTATTACCCAGTTTGTATTATTCCCATTGGCCCTGCTTGTGCTTGTGTTGGGTATGTGGCGGGTCATGCGCCGCAACAGAAGCAATCAGCCATCCGCACAATAGTCTCTCGTTCAGATATCCCGCATGGGCAATAATGCGGGCACATCCAATAAGTTGAGTTTCCCAAAAGATTGTTCTCTAATGGACCTTACAGATAAAGTATGCGTGGATGTTGGATTCATCGAAGGCAGGGGGTGGAAAAGGGAGAACGTTGCGTATGCTCTCATACGGGAAGGGAAGAACATGAATAGATCACACTGCATCCACACCATCCGGCAATTTTCAGGGCGCACCTGTTTTTTCAAAGCAGTGCTGGGGATGTTATTGGCCCTGGTGCCGGTAATGAGTGGTGATTCATGGGGAGAGGGGGAAATGCGGACATTTTTCATGGATGATTTCTCTGGAAACACGCTGAGCAGTTCATGGCATGCGGATTGTCCGGTCGAGTTCAGTGAGATTATCCAGTTGCCGCCTTTTTTCGGTTCGGGCGCAACCCATACGGTGCCCATCAGTGCGGATAAGTTTGAATCCTATTTTGTATGGGACCGTTTGACGTTGTGCTGCGGACTGGAAGACGTTGGCGTGGAGGGGGCGGATGTCATCCCGGACAGCCAGGACATGTGGGCGGCCCGCAACGGCGCGCCGATCATGTGGCTGGCCGCGCCCCCGGGAAGTTATGTGGCGGAAACTCAAGTGACGTTGCCCAATGTGATGAATAAACAGCTCGCGGGAATAGTGGTGTATGAGGGTCCGGATGGCGCGAACGGCAGTTTTACCTGTGGTTTGGACACATGGCCGGGCGCGGAATACATGACGGTGGCGCTGCAGCGTCTGGGCGGGGGATTCAACCGGTTTTCGCCGCAATTGGGGCCTTCTGACAAGACGGTGATGCTCCGGATGCGCCGGGACGAGACCGGCGCGACGGATACCTATACATTCTGGTATAAACGGCCCGCGGATGCAGACTGGATCTATCTCAGTGACTATTCGTATTCGGGAGCAGGTGCGCGGGTGGGGCTTTTCCTCAAGGATGGGGAAGGAACGTTTGATTACATCGTTAAAGAAGGCGTGGATTCTTTAGAAAAAAATGCGGACGGCTATATGTGGCGGGACTCGGCTAATTTTGCCTATTTCAAGATAGATCGCGATGCGACGCCCGCCATTGAACCCGCGGCAGGGTCGGTTACGATTCCATGGAATGAGATGGCCTCATTGGCGCCGGGACATTATGATGCATTGTATATCACTGATGTGACCGATTCGAATGGGCCTATCGAGTTGAGGGGGGCGGAAGTGCAGGACGGGCGCGTTATATCCGCGGCGGGGGGGAGCATCCGGTTTAGCGGACCATTGGCCGATTTGATTGGCGATGCGTTTAATGTGGAGAGCGGCAAGGAGGATGACTTGGGGCTGCGATTAATTGTGACCTTCTATATCCCGGATTTTCTTGGCGGAGGGGTGACGCAGATAACGTTTCTTTATTCCAATACAGGGTACCTGGCTCCGCTGGGCATGGAGATTAACATACCGCAAACCATTTCCAAGGGGGGATTCAAAATCCAGCGCGTGAAAATAATTATCGATCCCGATGGGGGGAAGTTCGGGGGCGGCGGGCTCATCGGATTGCCAACGCTTGGAAACACCTTCGGCGGCTGGTTGGTATTGAAGACGGATTTCAGCCAGCCGAAAATCGTCGATGTGACGCTTGTGGGGGCGGGCGAGGGGAATCTCAACATCCCCATCGGCTCTTCGGGCATGTTGCTGGACTATGTGGGCGGCATGATCGAAAACGATCTCGGCCTGAGTAATCCTCAGCACTGGCTTGCCTCTAACTTCATCGGGGAGTTCGATATTATCAGCGCCCTCTCCATGAACATTGCAGGCAATAAGGTTCCTGCATTTAAGATATCCGGCAAGGGGGTCTGGAGCGTCCATGACGGGAGCTTTGATTTCACGGGCACGGGAAAGATTGGCGGGGCCATCGAGATCATGGAAGCAAAACATCACTATAGCCCTTTGTTTAATGTCACGACCACGGGCGAGTTTGATCTGCAAATTTACCGGGGGGAAGCGGAGGTCCGCGCCTCCAAGGACGGAGTGGGCGCTTCCTTTTCGGGGTCGATGCAAATTCCCTCCTATGTACCTGTGGTCGGCGGCATGTCTCTTGCAAGCGTGGGGGCGTCGCTGGATGGTTCGGAACTGGCTGGGCGCGCGAGCCTTTCCATAGCCCATGGGGTGAAAGAAGTATGCAACGAGGTGTGCTCCTATTTCCCATGGCCGCTTGATACGATATGCAACACCGTATGCGACATGGTGCCCAATTTCTTTGATGTCCCGTTCGATTTCGTGTATGACCTCGGCACGAGTTTGTTCTCATTTTCCGTTCACACGCCATGGAAAGGGGAAGGGCAAGAGGATCTTGGTTTCACCAACTGGAAACCGATTCGGAGCATGCCTGGGAAAATCGACGGTGCATATTCATTTGAGGTTTCGGAAGACTGCCCATCGATTATCTTCCGGACGGAGTTCTCCAATACGGAAGTCAGCGCAGTGAACATGACGGTAACGACGCCTTCAGGACTTGTGTTGAATTCGGATGAAGGCGCATTTCCGGAGGGCTATGCGGAAATTGCCGGATTCAGCCGGTTCAATGGGGAGGCGCATGAGCAGGTGATCCTGCTGAATACGCCTGAAGCCGGAACTTATCAGGTGACGGTGGCGAATGTGGAAAACCTTGGTGAATTCACGGTCACGGCCCATGTTCAGGATCAAGCGCCGGGCGGAGAATTCACCCAAATTGCAGAGAATGGAATGCCAGGCCAGTATATAATTCAGTGGACGGCACACGATGATGCCGGTGTAGAACATATTAAGCTGCATCTCGACGAGGATCGTGAAGGACGGCAGGGGTATATTATTGAGACATTCGATGTCCCCCATGTCAAAAACCAATCGTTCAGTCATGTACTTGACACAACCATGCTGGAGATCCCCGCCGGCCACTATTTTATCATGCTTGAAGTGGACGATGGGATTACCACGCCCTTCAAAGTATATTCCGATGCAATGATTTTGGCGAAACCGAAAGGCTGCCCGGAACCGCCAACCGGGTTAAAATTCAAGGAGGGTGATCACAGTGTCACGTTGAGATGGGAACCCAGCGTCACGGAGGGAATCCAGGGCTATCTGATTCAATGGAGCGGCGAGCACGAGGATCCTGGCGTGTTCGGTCATCAGCAGTGGGTTCCGGTTCCCGGGGAGAAAAAACCCATGACGGAATTAAAGGATCTGACCAACAGCCTGCCATTGTTGGTATGCGTTGTTGCCGTGGGCGCCGATCACCGCCGTTCGATCCCCAGCGAGATCCTCCGTGTTACGCCACATGCGGGAAATAGCCTCCCCGTGCCACAGTTTCATTCCTTGCCGGATGAAAACGCAACCGCCGGCTATCCTTATTTCCATATGAGCCGCGTCACTTTTAGCGGGTCCGGAGCTGAGCAATGCGTTTGGTGGCTCGATGAAGCGCCGGCGGGCATGAACATTGATGGCACGAGCGGATTAATCCAATGGACACCGGCGGAAGCGCATGTGGGGCTCAATACGGTAACCGTGTCCGCGGCGCTTGTTGCCGATGGCCAAGGGGCGGTATCCAGTCAAACCTTCCGGGTATATGTCTATCCGCCGGATCAACTGCATGGTTTGCGGCCGCATCCCTTTATGTTTGAGACCCATCCCGGCCACGACACCAAGGAAGGAATCCGGTATACGTATCAACCCATGGTGGCGGGCACGGAGCATGCCAACAGCCTGCAATTCCAACTTCTGGCCGGGCCAACAGGCATGAAGATCGATGCGCGTTCCGGTTTGATCGAATGGGATGTGCCAAAAGGCGCTCAGGGCGCATGGGTGCGGTTTGCGGCGGTTATCAACGGCCAATACACCATCGAACAGGACTATTATCTCTTTGTGCTGCGCAAGGAAATGCCGCTTGATGATGATCAAGGATGCGTTGGCTGTTATTCATGCACTATCCGTGATTATCCCAATCCTCCGGGTGGCGACATGTTGATTTATGCCGGCGTGATACTGTTGCTGCTGGTCTTGGGCGCATGCTGTTCTCCATGCATAAGCCGGTATTCTGTTCATGTTTGAATCTGCCTTATGCACTATTCAGGAAGCGCGGGATTCTTGATGTTTCAGTCAGAGTCCAGCGCTTCACGGACTTTGGCGGCAAGGTCTTTCATGAAAAAAGGCTTCTGAATGAAATGCACCCCTTCTTCAAGCACGCCATGGTGGGCGATGACATCCGCCGTATACCCGGACATGAACAGGAGTTTGAGATCGGGGAAGATGGACAGCAGATCTTTGGCAAGGTCGCGTCCGTTCATCTCAGGCATGACCACATCGGTCATGAGCAAGTGTATTTCCCCCTTGTACTGGGCGGCTTGGCTCATGGCTTCGCCGGGGGTGGGGGCCGCCAGGACGGTGTACCCGTGGCGTTCAAGCATTTTGAGGGTCATTTTCAGGATGCCCGGTTCGTCTTCCACCAACAGGATGGTTTCCTTCCCGAGCAGGCTCACATCTGGTTCCACCGACTCGTCCTTCGTCACGGAAGGATTCTTGCCTGTGTATCTGGGCAGATAGATTTTGAAGGTTGTCCCATGGCCCGGTTCGCTATAGACATTGATGAAACCATCATTCTGTTTGACAATGCCATAGACCGTGGCCAAGCCTAAACCTGTGCCCTTGCCGATAACCTTGGTGGTGAAGAAAGGTTCGAATAACTTGTCCAGGGTTTCTTTGTCCATGCCGCAGCCATCATCGCTGACAGCCAGTAATACATACTCGCCGGGAACAAAACCCGGATGCTCTTCGCAATAAGCCTCATCAAAGGCAGCGGAATCCGTCTCGATAGCAACCATGCCCGTGTTCATGATGGCGTCCCGGGCATTGATACACAGATTTGCGAGAATCTGATCAATTTGGGTGGGGTCCATCTTAATCAGCCCAAGATTTCCTCCCGGACGCCAAGCAAGTTCGATATCTTCGCCAATAAGACGCTGGATCATTTTCAGCATCCCCTCGACGGTGTCATTCAGATCAAGCACCTTCGGGGTCACTGTTTGTTTGCGGGCGAACGCGAGGAGTTGCCGGGTGAGTTCCGCGGAACGCTGGGCGGCTTTCCGGATTTCCACAAGGCTGACATGAAGTGGCTGGGCTTGCTCCACCTGCTCCAGGGCCAGTTCCGTATGCCCGATAATTACACCGAGCATGTTGTTGAAGTCATGGGCAACCCCGCCGGCCAAACGCCCCACGGATTCCATTTTTTGGGCCTGTGCCAATTGCACCTGAAGTTTTTCCCGCTCCTCCTCCGCCCGCTTGCGTTCCGTGATAAAGCGGGCCTGCTGCACATTTTGGTAGGCGGAGGCTGAAAGCTGGCTGGCAAGCGTAAAAAGGACTTGGGCTACATTCTTAAACTGTTCTTGCGTCATAACGGGCACTTCACGAAACGCCTCAATAAACGCCTCTTCGTCCGCGCCAATTTCCCGGGCATAGGCGCGCATGTTCTCATCCGTTTGGGTTGCATCACGCACCTGGCCGATGAGCCAGTTGGCGATGTGGCGGCCGCCGACGGTAATGCTGGCGCCTGAGTTCCAAAGGCCGGCGCCAAGGCACAACTGGATGCTAAAGCCTTCCTGGCCCGCACAGGTGCCCACCATTGCATCAGAGTGGCGGCAATTGGCCCTTCCGATCTCCGTATTCCGGATGATTCCGGCGCAGAGGTGGCTGAAATTGCTTGGCTGCGTGATGGGCGTGCCGTCCGGATGCGTGATGAGGGAGGCAACACCGGTTGCCTGAGCGAATTCGTCTTGGAGGCGTTGGAGGTCATTCAGATTGAACAGATCTTCGATAGCAATGCCCTCTGGATCGTCCAACGGCTGGATCAAGGCCATGATACGCTTTTCAAGAGCCTCTTCCGCGCGTCTGCGCTCTGTGATGTCGCGATCAAAGGCGCATGCCATAAAATGGCCGTCAAACTCAAAATAGTTGGTTCTGACCTCCACGGGAAAGGTGTGCCCGTCTTTTGCACGATGACGGGACTCAAACGACATTTTCCCCAGGCGCCGCATCTCCGCCTTATGGTGCTCCCAATGTTCGGGCAAAAAATCCGGGTCGATGTCAAAAACCTTCATGGACAATAATTCTTTCCGGCTATACCCCATTGAGGCGCAAGCGGCATCGTTCACATAGACCATTCTCCCCTCTTCATCGACCCAGATGACGCTATCGGAGGCGCGGTCCATCGCAAACTGTGTCCGCCTAAGGGATTCACTTTCCCGTTTGCGCTGCGTGATGTCGCGCACAATCGCCAGCATCAGCGGCTTGTCATCTTGAAGGATGACACCGGTTGATATTTCCACCGGATATTCCGTCCCGTCTTTTCGCCGGTGTTTTGCCTCCAGGATGATCCTCTGCCCAGGCTGCCACTGATTCCATTGGCGGAGTATCTGGTCCGTGCCTATTCCACCCGGATGAAGGTTAAACACTGTCATCTGAAGCAGTTCGCTCCTGGAATATCCCGACTGCAGACAAGCCATCTGATTGACATCAAGAATGCGCCCTTCAAGATCATGCAGATAAATGCCTTCGAAAGACTGATCAAACAGGGACAAGTACTTTGCCCGGCTTTGCCGCAACTCCGCCTCAACACGCTTGCGCTCGGTAATGTCAACCACTGTCAAACATGCGCCTGCTGCCAGATCCTCCGGATCAAACAGGCGCACACAGAGCAGTGTTTCTATAATCGTGCCGTCTTTATGCTGAAGCCGTGTTTCTTTTACCCCTAAACCTTCCTGTGCCAACAGTTCATACAATTCCTGGCCTGTGCGGGAAAACTCCTCTTCATCGGGATAAAGAATGCGCGTGCTCTGTCCCAATAATTCCGTTTCAGAATACCCGGTGATTCTGCACAAACCGGCATTCACCTTTTGAAATTTCCGGTCTTTCAACAGGGCTACGCCCGTCAGCGTGGCGGAGAAAAGGCTTTGGAGAACCCGTTCTCTTTCCCGCAGGGCGTCCTCGGCCCGTTTGCGTTCGGTAATATCCAGGATGATGGAATGGAGCAGAAGTTTCCCGTCCACCTCGACTGCATTGCTGAAAACACCCACATCCCTAATTGAGCCATCGGCCAAACGATGCCGGAATTCAAAGTAAATCCGTTGTTGATTCCTGGCCTTTTCCATCTCCACTTTAACTTGATCGGGCGAAAGAGTGTTAATGTCTTGTATTCGCATCCTCTTTAATTGCTCTTTAGACCATCCATAAAACTTTTCCGCCGCTTCATTGGCATCGATAATGCCTCCGTCCTCCGGATCGATAAGAAGTTTGACGGCGGCGTGTTTTTGAAAAAGCTTGCGGAACTTGTCTTCACTCTTGCGCAACTCGGCCACTCTCTGATTCAGGCGGCGCTTTAAAAGAAAAGTGGATACAGCGAGGCCAAGCAACAACAACGCTAGGAACAAAGCAGCCAGTTTCAGCCACTGGAGCGTTTCCGGATCAATCCAATATTCCGATTCCAATGAAATCCACTTTTTGCGTATGCTCTCCAGATCATTTTCAGGAATTCCATCTAGTGCCTTCTGAATGGAACTATAGAGGAGAGGGTATTTCCGGCTTACGCCGATGCTCCAGGCGAAAGAAAAATCCGTGGTTCCGGCTACCCGGAGATTGGGGATGCCTTCTTTATTGATGTAATAGGCGGCAACCGCAAGATTTTCGACAAACGCGTCGATCTGTCCGAAGGACACGCTCTGCAGCCCTTCAAGCACGTTCTTCTCGGGCACTACTTCAAAATGACTTAACAAGGCCTGATCGCGCAGGTACTTTTCCGTGGCGTATCCGGAGACAACGCCGAGCCTGCGGCGCGAGAAATTATCCAGTGTGAGTCTTCCCGGAGTTGCATTGGTGGTAATAATAACAACGGGCACCGTGGCATAGGGGGTAGTGAAAATGGCATATTCTTCCCGTTCGGGGGTTCTCACGATGGTAGGGGCGATGGCGCATTCTCCTGTTTTCAGCGCACGCAGATGCGCATTCCAGTCATCCGACGGCTTTTTTATGAAGGTCACGTTCAGCAACTTTTCTACTTGGGTGATGATGTCAGCCCCCATGCCGGTAAATGTTCCCGATTCCGAGCTAAATTCAATCGGCGGAAATTCAATATTGAAAAGGAGGTTCAGTTTTTCCGGATTGTTGGCAAGCCAGGCGCGCTCTTCGGAAGTGAGGTTGACGCGGGAATCTGCTTCCGCGGTGAACGTCAAGAAGGGGGTAAGGAAACACAAGAAAACAACGCGCAAGGCAGCCCTGTGTCTTGCGGCATGGCATCGTTGTGCGTTTCCTCTGACGTTCACTGGATCATGGTCTCCGGTTCTCCCATTTCCCGGCACATGCTCTGTTTCCCAAACATTTCAGCATGACCCGTTTTCGCACGGCACCATGAGCCAAAGTATACCACAGACGCTATTCTTAAGGCACATGTTTATCGCTAAAAATGTTTCATGGCCGGCCATGAACACATGATATCTCCAGTGCGTTTGCCCGGAAAAATCCAATGGAGTGAATACATTGCCGGTGTCGCATGTAATAAGGATTAGCGCCGGTGCGGAAACGGTGATACTATGATACACTCATCTAAGCGGGCGCATGACCCGAACAAAGGAGGATTGCACATGCCGGACAAAATTTACAGAGAGGGACCTGGATTGCCCAAGGATCCTCTGGGCGTATTTGGGCGGGGAGTCATCCGTCCGCATATTCCCGCGTTGCCCCGGGGAGTGAAGCTGACCGTGGCGCTCTTATTCTTCATCGGCATCGTCTGCCTGGTGTTGATGAGCACCATTGTTGATTACGTGAAGCCGTATGAATTCGGCATAAAGCAGGTGAAAATCGGCGTCAAACGCGGCGTGCTCGAAAAAGTCTATACGCCCGGGTATTGGTTTGTAAAGCCGTTCGGCATGGAAAAGATGTTTCATTTCCCCAAGCACCTGCAAGTGCTGGACATGACGATCACGGAGAAAAGTGCCGTTGTGAGCCCCTCGCACGCCTATGATCGCGCCGTCAAAATTCAAACCTCGGACGGTTTCTTTGTCGATGTGGACGTCACCATCCTCTACCGCATCGTGGATGCGTACAAGGTCATGACCACGCTCGGCCCCGAGCAGATGTACTTGACCAACGGGATTCTCCCGAAGGCCGAGCCTATTCTCAAGCAATCACTCGGCGAATTGAACACGGAAGACTTCTACAACAGCCCATTGCGCACCGAAAAAGCAGAAATGGCGCGGACTGCCCTCGACAATGAATTGAAGCCCAAAGGCATGAAAGTCGAGCAGATACTCATCCGCTATTTCAAGTACAGCGATGAAATCCAGAAGAACATCGAAGCCAAGAAACTGCAGGATCAGCTTGTGTTCAAGAATCAGGCCGAGGCCAAGGCGAACACGGAAGAGGCCATGACCAAAAAGATCGCCCAGGAAGGCGAAATGAAGGTTAAGATCACGCTGCAGGAAGGCGAGGCCTATAAAACGGAGAAAATGGCGGAACAGGAACTTTATACGCGTAAACGCGCCGCCGAGGCCACGCTGCTTGTTAAAACCGCCGATGCCGAAGCTACACAACTTAAAAATGACGCCATGCAGGTGGCCGGTTATGACCGCAAGGTCGCCATGGAAATGGCCAAGGCATTGGATGGCCTCGAGTGTGTCGTGGTGCCCACTGGAGGAAAGGAAGGCGTTAATCCTCTCGATTTGGATGGGATGTTGCAACTCTTCGGTGTGCAACTCGATCCGGCGGGCAATTCCTCACCCCCCGCCTCCACCTCGCCACCACCACCACCACCTCCTCCGCCTGTTGTTCCTGAGTCTGTTTCAACCAACGGAGGGGCCGTACAATGAAAACGCACACACACATTCTCATTGGCTGTCTGATGGCCACATTGGTTTTGTTACCGGGGTGTGTGCCCCGGTCCACCGGCCCCACGGAAGTGGGCGTCCGCACGGTTAAGTTCAGCCTGTTCGGCAAAAAAGGTGTTGAAGACAAATACTATCCGCCCGGCTCGACCTACTTCTTTGTACCGTTTATCAATGACTGGCACACGTTTGACGTGCGGCTCAATACGCTTGAAATGAGCAGCACGGACAAGCGGGGCGACCGCATGGGAAAAGACGACCTGCTCTTCAAAACCGTGGATGGGAACGACATCAGCCTCGACATCATCGTGTCCTGGCGCATCGACCCCGCCAAGGCCCCCATGGTTCTGCAGGACGTCGCCACCAACATGACCGAACTCAAGGAGAATATCATCCGCACCGTCACGCGCAGCAAGCCCCGCGACATCTTCGGCGAACTCGAAACCGAAGATTTCTATCTCGCCGACAAGCGCAGTGAAAAAGCCGAAGAGGTAAAAGAGGCGCTTAACACAATTCTCGCTCCGCTCGGCATCATTGTCGAACGCGTCGGCACGGGCGATTACCGATTCAATCCCGAATATCAGAAGGCCATCGAGGACCGTAAAGTGGCGCAGCAGCGCGTTGAAAAAGCCAAATCAACCACGCGCGCCACCGAACAGCAGTTTGTGGCCAAAGTTGAAGAAGCCAAGGGCGATGTCGCCAAAATGAAGGCCGAAGCGGACGGTTCCTTTGAACAGGCCAAGATCAAGGCGGACGCAGCGTTCAAGCAGGAAGAAAAGCGCGCGGAAGCTATCCGCGCCGAGGGTCAGGCCGACGCCGCGGGCATCCGCAAGATGAATGAAGCCCTTGCCGGTTCCGGCGGCGAATCCGTCGTCAAACTCGCCATAGCACAGGCCATGCAAGGAAAGAAGATTATGCTCGTGCCCATGGGCGAAGGCTTTGACGTGCGCTCCACGAACATCAACGACCTGCTCAAAATGTACGGCGTCAATGCGCTTGGCGCCCCCGCCAACGCCAGCGCCAAACCACCCGAGAAACCCGCGGCAAAATAAACGAACATACTATAATGATTTAACAAAACTCGTTCCCAAGAATAGGGGTCCTTGGGAACGAGATGTTTTTAGCAACATTATTTACTGAGAGGCGACTTCGAAGTTTCCGACAATGGGCAGAATCCCCAGGCTGGTGGAGATGGTTCCAGCAAGGGTGCCGCTGAAGGTGTCCATGGCGCCGTCATCGTTCACGTCTTCGCCTTTGCCAACGATTCCCAATTTTTCACATTCGCCTTCGGTGCAGTCATCGAGGATGTTGGGAGTATTCAATTCAATCGTGCCGTCCGGCAAGAGCGCGCCGGTGAGGGTGATGGGCGGAATGGTCAGGAGTCCGGGGAGTCCGGTGGCCAAATCGCTTCCGCCCAAGGCGGCCAATGCGGCCGCCACCACATCGCTTTTTTCAGAGAGTAATCCTGCCAGGTCTTCAGGCAGGATGCAGTCAAACGACAGTGTAACCGTGCCATTCACTTGTGCATTCAACAGGGGCAACGCATCCACGTTTTGTTCCAGGGAGATTTCAATCCCACAGCCATCCACCAGCTTCATATTTTTGAATCCGACGGTGAAATCGCCTGAATAATCGCCGGTGGTGTCAAAGCGCGGCTGCAGTTCGGGGCATCCCGCCAGCAGAAGCGCGCTGAGACATAGAAATACACTGATCTTGATATGGGTATTCATTTTCGTCGTACCTTCTTTCCGGGGTTGAGTGTTCCGGCGCGCCTTTGTTCACGTTCACCTATACTACCGGCATGCTGAAGCGTTGTTACGGGGATTGGTTCCACTTTCTTTTTGAACTTGCTACAATACGGCGCATGTCGTTGATAGCATCTAACATACAAACTCGACCGTGGCTGCCGCTATGGGCGCCTGCACGGGTCACCCAGGAAATTTTAGAAGGAATTATCTGATGATTCGCGGAGGAGGTCTTGCTTGTTTTCTATTTTTATCAACCGCTTTATCGCAACCAAGTTGGGCAGGATGTGCTGATGATCTGTTTCTTCCAGACACTGGGCGGTTGCCTTTTTCATTTACATACGATGGGAAAACATATTCCGGTCAGTTTCCCGCGGCATGGGAAAAGGGATGCAGCTCGCATAAGCCAGTGGCACAACAACAAAAACAAACCTTTACATGGACGGATTCAGACACAGGCCTCACGATCAAATGCGATGTTATCTTTTATCGGGATTTTGATGCCGTTGAATGGGTGCTGCACCTGATCAACAACAGCACTAATGAAACACCCCTCCTTGAGAACATACATGTTGCCGATTTTCCATGGGACGGTGTGAGTGCAACGAATTGTGAGTTGCACTATGCGGAAGGAAGTCATGAACGCATCACGGATTTTCAGCCCCTGCAAAAATCCCTCGAAGAGAACACGCCTGCGGTATTCACCCCCTTTGGAGGACGCCCTTCGGATGGATTTCTGCCTTTTTTCAATTTAGCTTCACCTCCGCAAGGTATCGTGATCGCCTTGGGTTGGACCGGGCAATGGACGGCTTCATTTACACGGAACGGCAATCATGTCCGGGTTCAAGCAGGCCTGGAAACGGCCCACTTTAAAATGATGCCGAATGAGACCATCCGAATGCCCTCCGTATTGGTAATGCCATGGCAAGGCGATGATCGCATGGTTGGTCAAAACCGGTTCCGGCAATTGCTGCTGAAACAGTATGTGCCGCGGTATGACGATGCGCCGGTCAAGCCCTTGATGGCGGCTTCACCGCATGCGGTGGTGGGATTCGAGAAAACCACCGAAGCCAACATGATTGACGCGATTCACAACATCGCCGCACGGCGTCTTCCCGTGGATTATTTTTGGATTGATGCTGGCTGGTTCCTCTGCCCCGGCAACAATTGGGCGCGCGGCGTTGGAAATTTTCAGCCGGATACTGAACGATTTCCACATGGTTTGAAACCGGTCGCAGACGCCGCCCATGCGGCCGGTTTGAAGTTTCTGCTTTGGTTTGAGCCGGAACGCATCATGCCCGATACTTCTCTTTATAAAGAACACCCGGATTGGCTTCTGAAACCACCCTCCGAAATGCCCGACGCGATCCGGTATCAGTTTAACGACCATTTCCATCTTCTCGATCTTGCCAAACCCGAAGCGGCGAAATGGCTCACGGAGACGGTTAACAAAGCAATCACTGACACCGGCATTGATGCATATCGCAATGATTTCAACATGTATCCGTCCTTCTACTGGCGCGCCAGTGAAGCACCGGACCGGCAAGGCATCAAGGAAATCGAATACGTGCAGGCGCTCTACCGGTATTTCGATGCGCTCCGCCAGCAGCATCCGCAACTGCTCCTCGATACCTGCGCGAGTGGCGGGCGTCGCATTGATCTGGAGATGATTAAGCGGGCGCTGATTCTGACGCGGTCCGATTACCTTTGGGATCCGACCGGTCAGCAATGTCACACCTACGGGCTTGCACAATGGCTGCCCATCACAGGGATTGGTTCCGCGGATATTGACCGGTACAAATGCAGATCGGGATACGGTTCGCATTTTTCATTCGCCGTTGACTATTTTTCAAAGGACAACGCCGTGTGGGAATCAGCGCGCACGACGCTGGAGGAATGCAAAACACTTGCACCGCTTTTCCGCAAGGATTTCTATCCTCTCACACCCTATTCCACCGCTAATAACGTGTGGATGGCCTGGCAGTTCCACGATCCGGAAAAACAACAGGGCCTCATTCAGGCATTCCGCCGGCAGGACTGCCCTGACGATGCCATCACCTGCATTCTCCACGGTCTTGACCCCAAATCCATCTATGCGATCACGAATCTGGATACGCACGCCGCCCTTCGTATCGCTGGAAGCGATTTGCTGAGCAAAGGGTTCACAATTACACTCCAGCAGAAACCGGCGGCCGCACTTTTTACATATACGCGTGAGAAATGAACTGAAAAACGGCAACCGTCTGGAAATAGACGCGAAAAACGATGAGTCTGTGCGGCCTTGGGGGCAAATACACTATCTATGCGCTATTTTGATCAAGTGCCTATGATAAAGGATCTTGTATCGATCACCTGGCGATGCGGAATCCGTAGATATACGTGGCGGCTGAATTGAGGAAGCTGTAGCGGCACGCTGATCGGCAGCCCTGACCATTGTCGTTCCATCCGCCGCCCCGTGACATAAGGTACGAGCTACGCGGCGATTCGATCCATGCTTCACCATTAACCGGCGCTCCTGTATAGTCGCTATGATGATCATCCTCGCACCATTCCCAGACGTTCCCGCTCATGTCATACAACCCGAATGCATTGGGCAGCTTTAGCCCCACCACATGCGCGTACTGCTGACCGACATTAAAGGCATTGTACTGCCACCAGGCATAATTGTTGCCCACCGTGTAACTGGAATCATCGCCCCAATAGAACCTTGTCGTTGTGCCCGCCCGGCACGCATATTCCCACTCGGCTTCGGAAGGCAACCGGAATGTCATGCCCGTCAATGCGTTCAACGCCGTAACAAACGCCTGTGTGTCGTCCCACGACACATACACCGCCGGACTGTTCGGATCATTAAGCACATAAATTTGGCCCACCCAGGGAGTCGTTCCCATTACCGCCGTCCACTGAGCCTTTGTCAGTTCATATTTGCCCAGCCAGAAGCCATCGGGAATCGTCACCAGATGTTGCGGATCTTCTGAGGCGTCGCTGTGCTTTTCGCCCGGATACCGGCCCATCATAAACGTTCCTGCCGGAATCCATATCAGGTCGAGGGGCACATCCCCCGGGAGCATGACCGTTTCGCTCACAATCTCTCCCTCACCTTCCCCTTCCCCCTCTCCTTCGCCCCCGCCTTCTATTTCGCCTTCCTCTTCGCCTTCGGGCACACCTTCGAACATAACGGGGCGGAAGCCGGTGTCAAGGAATGTGGATTCTGGAACGGTGAAGTTGCGGTATGCAGATCGGCAGATGCGGCCATAATCGTGCCAAGCGCCTCCCCGTATTACCCGTTCCGCACCACGCGGAATATCCACCCACGCTGAACCATCCAGCGGTGCGCCCGTGTAATTGGCGTGCCAATCATCACCGCACCATTCCCAGACATTCCCGCTCATATCGTATAAGCCAAACGTGTTAGGCAGTTTCAAGCCCACCCTGTGCGCATACGATTCGCCGACATCACTCGTGTTGTATCCCCACCAGGCATAATCGCCGCCGGCCGTATACCCCACATCATCGCCCCAGTAAAACCGCGTTGCCTCACTCGCTCGGCATGCATACTCCCACTCCGCTTCGGAAGGCAGGCGAAACGCCCGGCCCGTGAGTCCGCTCAGCGCCGCAGTGAACGCCAGCGCATCATTCCAGGACACACGCACCGCCGAACTGCCGGGATCACCAATAACATTGGGAAATCCCAGCCAGGGCGCCGTTCCCATCACTGCTGTCCATTGCTCCTTCGTCAGTTCGTATTTGCCTATCCAGAAGTCATTTGCAATGGTCACCTCATGCTGCGGGTCTTCTTTCGCATCACTATCCTGTTCATCGGGATACCGGCCCATCATGAATGTCCCTGCCGGAATCCAGACCATTTCCAAGGGCACATCACCCGGAAGCATGATCGTTTCTTCACCTTCGCCTTCAACCTCCCCTTCCCCTTCATTCTCCCCTTCGCTTACGCCCTCCCCTTCACCCTCACCTTCATTCTCGCCTTCGTCTGGCGCCACTAAATCGTCACACAACCACGCTGGCGGATCATCGGGTGTATTCCAAGCCAGTGTTTCAAAATCGATCCCATTGGCCGAGAATTCCACACGGGCAATATCATAGGTAGGCGCAGCGCCTTCCGTTGAAATAAAATAGTCAAAGGTGAGCACAAAGGAGCCGCCCATGGTGGCACTCAATTCAAGCAGTGGCGAAATCACCACCCCCTGGACCGGCGTGCCTGTGGCATACGTACAACTGGCCGTTTCCCCAAAATACAGGTGGTTAGACGTGCTGTAGCAAGAAGTGGTACGCGACCAAAGACCGTTCCCATCTCCAAAATCATTGTCAATCGTAAAACCCTCTAACCCCGCCTCAAAATCGAAGCAATGGTGCATAAGACCCGGTGGCACATCATCATCAAGACACGATTCTCCCTCTCCTTCGCCTTCTCCTTCGGAGGCAACTTCATAGATACAGACATTATCAATGCCAAATCCTGGGAATTGATTTAGCTCTTCATCTACCGAGTCAAATTGGAAACGGACATAGATGTCGAGGGATTTCGATGGCTCAATGTTAATAACCGCGGTATGCCATGTCATTGGGATTGTTTCGCCTTCCCCTTCGATAACGCCTTCCCCTTCCCCTTCCCCTTCCCCTTCCCCTTCCCCTTCTCCTTCTCCTTCTCCTTCACCCTCACCTTCTCCCTCTCCCTCTCCCTCTCCTTCACCTACCCCCTCCCCTTCACCTTCCTCTCCAGATCCTTCTCCTTCCAGATCCGGATACTGCGGGAAAAGAGCTGGGTCAAGGGCCGCCTCCCGGTAGGATATGGTAGAATCGCCAATTGTTCTGGGGGGCAGGGAAAGGCATTCGCTTGGACGGAAATACATGTATTCCACATGATTTTCAAAGGAATCCCCATCCGCATCTCCATTAAGTGTCAACTGAGGAAGCAGAATAAAATCTTCTTTAACGATATTGGGGTCGGAAAACCCGCCATAATCGGCCAAAAGAAGGCTCAAGATTCTCACCAACATGGATACAAACCCGAAGGACCCCGTACCTTGGGCCGTTGTGGGTGAAAGTATCTGGAATTCGCCATCGCCCAACGTAACATAGCCGACGAGAATTTCAGCCAAACCAGGAATCAGCGTGGTCAACTGATGGGCATAGGGGCCGATGTTGGTTTTAAGCAATTGATTCCAGTTATGCTCCCATGCAGCCAGAACATCGGTATGGTTCAAGACGCCATTGTCGAAATCAGGAGTATTTAACACACACTGTAAGAGGCCCAGTTCATTTGCGGAATCGAGAATGCCGTTTCCATGAATTTGAACCACCGGATTGTCAGAATCCGTGATGTCCACGGAGAAGCTGCCATTTAAGTCCGCGGAACCCGGCCGCCACAAGTTAATGAAATGCCGAACGCCCGGACTGGCGCTATCGAATAATGGATTGTTGACCACATACGAAAACGCAAGGCAAAAATTTACAATAATGGGCCCCGTCTCCATTTCGCCATCCCGCTCACCTTCCCCTTCAACCATCCCTTCCCCTTCACCTATGCCTTCGCCTTCACCTTCCGCTATACCTTCGCCTTCCCCTTCACCCTCCCCCATTCCCTCCTCATCCCCTTCACTTTCACCTTCACAGGACTCGTGAGAGCCAGGTCCTGGCGCAAAACCATCTTCCGATGCACAGTCCGTGTGGTAACCGTCAGAGTTGAAGAACTGAATGATACGCAGAAGTTCAGAAAGGTTGATAAACCAGTCTTGCGGCATATAATCGCTGTTGTGAGGTGTGCATTCGTGGTTCCCGGGACCAGGGGTGTAGCCGTCCTCCGTTCCACCTTGGCAGCAGAAACCATCCGAGTTGAAAAACTGAATTACCCGGAGTAATTCGCTCAGGTTAATCTCGAAGTCCGCCGTGGTGTCTGCGGAATGAATCTGTGCGGCGGCCCACGGTGTCAACCAAAGGGTGAAGGCGGCAAGTAGAAGCGCTTTTTGTACTGCCCGAACTATAAACATGGAGACACCCCTCCACTTGGTTTCTGCGTACCGTTGAATTTTTTGCCTCGTTTGTTTACTGCAACCTGCTTGCAGCCATCTTACGTGAGGGATAGCGGAAAATCAAGCGATTTTCCGCCAAAATGCCCTATTTTCGTTTATAGAAATTACCTAACGTTTATTGGGTGTGCAACTGCAGTTAGTTCTTTTCCCGCCGCGCATATAAAACAATCGCGTCGTCGAAACCAGGAGGACGCTTCCAGTGTTGTTCACCCGCCGATACCCACACGCGAGGCCGGGTGAGGCTTTTTCCCGTCGCCGGATCAAACCATTTCAATGAATAGAAGCCCGTTTTCATGGATTTCAATCCAAGCGTTTTGGATGGACCAGGAGCATAGGCAATATAACTTCCGCCGGGCGCGGCAAGAACATACTGCGTTCCCGCAGCGCGCAATTCATCGTGCGGCGCCATTTCATTTATGTTGGCGGACTCAAAAAAGCGCACCAGATTCCCACAGGTATTCAGATCGCCGATAGACGGTGCATCAGGTGTGTCAAAACTCCAATCCAATGCCATGACATACGATCCGGCCATGGCGCACGCCCAAAATTTCTCACGGGCGGCGGCGCCGAATCCGAAGCCCGCCGCTTCAGCCATGGTGAGGGTATACCGGCCACTTGCGTCGCGCCATGCCTCCACCATCCCTTCATGCAAAGCGGAGGCGTCACGTTTATTGTATTGCACGGCAAACTGGCCGATATTGGCGTCGTCCGCAAATTCGTCGAATGACAACGACTCATTTTTATGCACCGCGATTACATGGCGGTGTTTGTCCGCCCCGCAAATTACCGAGGCAATATTGCGGACACGCACCGCGCTGAAAGCTTCCCCATATTCTTCCGCCACACACCATATCCAATGGCGATGGTGCTCGAACCGCAGAACCATCTGTTCGAGAAATGCCTTTTCTTCCGGACCAACAACATCTCCAGTGGGCCAGATGCTGGCATTATCATCATAGAAAATGAAGAAGACCGTGATCCCATTGCCGTCCAATTCCTTGAACCATGTTTCCCATTGCTGAAGAATGTTTTCGTCCACACCTTTATTTGGATCACTGTCAATAAATGGATTGTGTGTCGCATCACCGTCTCCCCCATGCGACCGAATGGCTTCCAGGTAAATACTATTGGCCCCGGTTCCTTTCATCTTCCCGATAATGGCTTTTTGATCGCCATCGCGTGTGCCATCGGAATTGCGCGTTCCTCGATACAAAAAACCTTCGGGGTCGCCCGGCCCGCACATGAAAAAGGGATCAAGGTTGCCGTCAAGGTTGCGATCCTCATTATGCACCAGCCATGCGGGATTCCTTGGGTCCGCCATGATCTGCCCCGCCATGGGCTGGGCGATTACAGCCTCGCGCACCAGGCGAAACGCCATGTTCAGCGGTTCAGGTTCTTCCTTCATGTCGCCGAGCGCCGTATCGTTCCAAGAAAAAACAATATCCAGACTCGGGAGTACAGCCATACCGCGCATGCCATTGTGATGCCCAAGCGCTGCGTATACATCAAGCGGCGCATCCGGCCAATGACGCTGGCCATGACGGTTGACGCCATTTATCCACCAAAGCCAGCTATAGCTGCCCTTGTGGTCGCATTGATTGTCCGGTATGCGCTGCGATCCCAGTGTGCGTTGCCCAGGGCACATTTCTGCTTCGATCGCCTGGGTTCGAGGGAAAATGCCAGGCAAAGGTTCCGAGGTACAGCGCCGCACATTCTCTTTAGAAAGGAGCCGCCTGTTTTTCCACCACCCTTCATGGAGAAAAAGATACCCAAACCGGCAGAAATCCCGCGGTGAAACGGCCAAACGGCCCGGACGGTTATCCTCGCCGAATGCACAGAATGTGGGATTGTCCTCGCATTGGAGGACATCGGTTAGCAGTGGATGAAGCACCGTGTTGTCCATCGTACCGTACGTGGCATGGTACACATCAAGAAACAGCGCATCCACGAACAGTGCCATCTGCCAATCGTTGTAATCGAAGGCCGCTCCCGGCTTTTCGCTGACGCCATAACACGAGGTTTGCGTGGCCAAGTGACGAAAACATATACCCCGATCTTTGAAACCGAGTCCTGCATTCAGGCTTTCCAAACAAGGAGCATAGTTGCTCACGCTCGTGTCAAGACTCGCCAATCGCCCTTCTTCGATTGCCTTATGAAGGAAGAATGAATACCATGGCTTTACCGCCGAAGCGACATCGCCTCTTTCCGTGTAGTCACCCCAGGTATAGACCAGTCGTCCGTGACGGATGAGGCATCCGCGCCCTTGCATATAGTCACGAAGCTGATCGAGTACTCTCACATCTAAACCGGCTTCATTGGGCAGCATGGTCTGCCAATGTGTTCCGGGGAAAATTTCATGTTGGCACGATATTGATATAAGAAATAAGGGAATAATAAGAACAAAATATGCTTTTGAAACGTTCATTGTCCGTTCGCAGTTCTCAGTCCACTGCCTTTCTCATTTTGACTTGACAAAACGTTAAGCTCCACCGCATGCGCAATTCAAGCCATTGGCAATCACTTGAATTCGATACCAAAAAGTTGGGCACGGTCCATGTGGAAGCGGAGGATGACCGCTTCCCCTTGCACAAAGCCAAGATCCGGCTCTCCTTTCCATGTTACAGTGGACCCAAAACGATCCCCTTGGATTGGGTCGCAATCGTTAAACGATCGTCCGGGGATTATTTCTTCATACGGTTGATTTGGGCGCACTTTAGGCTGGTCGACGAGTTTCACAACTTCGACCTGGATGCCACCCGCCCGTTTGGTCAGTGCGTTGATCCGCAGTGTGCGCCCTGGGGGAAGAACAGCTATTGTAGCAAACTCTCCAACCTCTTTTGCCTCTACGGCAACAACACGCCCTTTGGGCCAGATGGCGTACCCTGTATGAACTTCCATTGTTCCTCGGGGATATTTGTGGGGGAGGTTATAGCCCTTGTATGGCAGTGCGAAATCGCCATTGGGCAATTCAATCAGGTAGGGGGCGGAAAAGATGCATCCACCATCCCATTGGCCGAATGCAGCGGTTTCCAGCAACCGTGGGCCGGGCACGCGGGACCATAACTTGCCATCGTGGCTGGACCACAATCCGATACTGCACGTGTCATCGCGGGTATCCCAGATGGTGGGAAACATCAGATGTTGATCCGGCGCACCGGGAAATGTGCTCCAGATACTGGTGTAGAAGACTTCGGAAGGGGAGACGTCCGAAGGGGTGGGCACTATTACATTTTCCGATAATGGAAAATCACTGAAGGTGCTGCTTTCCATGCGCCCAATAGCGCGGCGCCCCGACCCGCATTCTTCCCCCAGCCAGGTCCGGGTCTGGGGATTGCCTTCCCACCCTTCCGAACGCTGCCCTACAAACCAGTTGCGTGTATAGACAACGTATTTTTTCAAACGTTTGTCGTAATACGCCGTCTCTATCCCGTCGGAATGCTCGATGGTAAACAGTTCCGGCAGTTCTTTCCAATGGATGCCGTCTGGGGAAACGGATCCTGCGAGCGCGCGGAATTTCCTGGGATCACGCCAGTAGCCTTTGACCGCGCGTGCGTCCCACTTGTCCGGGTGCTTCTCCACAAACGCCTTAAATTCTTCAAAGCTGACCGTTGGCCCGCGAACACTCTTATACCGTTCTTCCGGCGGTGAAATGGGATCAATGAAAACAGAACCTTCGGGGCCCGGATCGAGAAGGTTGTTGTCCCGGTTTCCCTCGAATTCCCGCAACCCCAAAACCGGCCGCACCCAATCCATGCCATTGTCCGATTCAAAATAGCATTCTCCGCCCGGAATGCATTTTCCCCATGCCCGGTATTTATCTCCATCTTTCAAGACGGTTCTTAGGAGGATGGACTCCTTTTCCCAGGGCTTTTCCGGTTTCAAGATCGGTCCCACGCGTTGGGCGGGTTGAGTGACGATCTCGATGCCAAAGGGCGATGACGGGCGGCTGAGTTGTGCATCCCACGGACCGAGGGTTGGCTGTTCAGCCCCTTCTTCAATCGTGTTGACCAGATCGCCTTTTTTATTTAGCCAATTCAGGTTTCCCGGACGGATGAAATACCAATTGGTAAAATAGATCCGGTTGCCTTCCAGAGGGTAGGGCTCGCCCGAGATGACTTTATCAGTCATGGCCTTTGTAATGAAGGCTTCCATCGCTTCCGGTTCAGCGGTTTGTGCGGATAACGCGCAAAGAACAGCCATTCCTGCCACAACCCCAAAACACATGCATGCATGCGGACGGCAATATACGACGTGGCGTTCCATAATCTTCTCCTTAGCGGATGCGGGCCATTGTGCTACCAGTTGGTGTAGCTCCCATCAGGACGCTGCAAATGCGGGTGCTCATGCATTTTCATGGGATACTTGGCGGCGGCATTCTCGTCAAACTCAACGCCCAGTCCCGGTTTCGTGGGCAGCACATAGTACGGGCCACGCCGTTCGACGGTGATCGGGAACACGTCGGAACCGCCTTCATTGAAAGCGGGCACCACTTCGACCCACGTTAAGTTATTCACAGATGCGGCATAATGAATGGTGGCCGCCGTGCACACGGGGCCAATGGGATTATGCGGCATCATGTCAATGTAATGGGCTTCGCACCAGCCTGAAACCTTCTTGGCCTCCGTAAGTCCTCCGATGCAGCAGATATCCACCCGGGCAAAGTTCGTTAGACCGCGCTCGATGTAGGGCAATGCAGCCCATTTGCTGGGCCATTCCTCGCCAATTGCGAAAGGCACATCCGTCATCGTGCGCAATGCTGCATACGCATCGGAATTTTCGTTGCGGATGGGTTCTTCCAGGAATGCGAGGCTGCCGCGCGGAACCATCTGACAAAACTGCGCCGCTTCTGCCACGGACAGACGATGGTGGTAGTCGATTCCGAGCGCAATGCGCTTGTCCGTGGCGTGATAGATCTCCGTGAACCGCTCCGCCGTCGCGGCCATGGATTCGCGCACATCGAAAACATTGGTGATGTCCTCTTTGGCGACGTCCGTACGCAAGGCGCGGGGAACGATACGATCCGCAGGGGAGAATCGGACAGCGGGCCACCCCCCTTCGACGGCTTCCTGGACACGTTCGGTGCAGGCCGGGTCGCTCAAGCTTCCCACGGTCCGGAATCCAAACACTTTATCCCTGCAGGCGCCGCCGAGAAGCTGGCACACGGGAACTTTTAATGCTTTGCCCACGATATCGTACAGGGCCATGTCGATGGCGGAGATGGTTCCCGTAATAATGCGCCCGCCCTCGTAATATGCGCTGCGGTAGAGGATCTGCCAGATATGGTCGATGCGCATCGGGTCCATGCCTATCAGGAATTCACGAAAATGCTTTAAGACGCCTTCCTGGCCGTATTCACGTGTTGAACACCCTGCTTCGCCCACGCCGTAAATGCCCGAATCCGTCTCAATCTTAATAATGTGCAGATCGCGGGGGTGGGACATTACAAAACTCTTGATCTCGGTGATTTTCATGATTTGTCTACTCCCTGCAACAGGTGTTGATAAATGCTTCGATTCTATCGAATCCTTCTTCCAAAGCATCCCGGCCGACCGCAAAGGATATCCGGATATGGCTTGGTGCGCCGAACCCAACGCCGGAGACGACGCTTACACCGGCCGTATCGCGCAAGATCTCCACGAGAACATTGGCATCGCTGATGGTCTTGCCCTGAACAGACAGGTGTAACAAGCCGCCAATATTCACAAAACAATAGAAGGTGCCTTGGGGCGGGATGGTGGATAAAGAGGGAATCCGCCCAATCCGCTCCAGCACCAATGCGCGGCGTTCCGCATATGCGTTTGTCATTTCAGCAATGTGAGACTGATCCCCGGTGAGCGCGGCAAGGGCCGCCCGCTGTGATATGGCCGAGGGAGCCGAGGTAGTGACGGATTGGATGGAAGTCACACGGTCTGCGAGCGCTTGAGGCAGCGCGGCGTACCCGATGCGCCAGCCCGTCATGGCGTGGGTTTTTGAGACGCTGTTGATCGTTGCCGTACGCGCAGCGATCTCTGGATGGAGGCTGGCGATGGAAACATGTTCCGCGCCGTCGAACACCATCTTCTCATAGACCTCGTCCGAAAGCACGGTCAGATCGTGTTCAACCGCCATGTGTGCCAGTTCTTCCAGCAAGAATCGCGGGTATACCGCCCCCGTCGGATTATTGGGCGAGTTGAGAATGAGCAGACGGGTTTTTGAAGTGATGGCCGCCCGTACCTCGGCTGGGTCGGGGATATAGTGGTTTTCCTCGCGGGCGGTCACGAAGACAGGGGTTCCCCCGCAGAGCTTTACTTGTTCAGGATAGGCAAACCAGTACGGTGTGATCATCACGGCTTCATCCCCCGGACGTATCATGGCGCGTACCGCATTATCCACGGCATGCTTGCCACCGCATGAGACCACGATCTGCTGAGGCGGCACATTAACGCCATTTTCCCCGGCCAGTTTTCGTGCGATGGCAGAGCGTAATTCAGGAATACCGGGCTGTGGCGTGTATTTGGTGAAATTTTCCTCAATGGCGGCGTGGGCGGCATCCTTGATATAGCGGGGCGTATGAAAGTCGGGCTCGCCTTTTCCTATATCAACAATGGGCACTGTTTTGGGCATATCTTTTATCCTCGATTATTTCCGTGCCACACAAACGCTAAAGACATTCGGCATCTTTACTGTAAAAATTGAAACGAGTATATCTTACAGCCCCGGCCCTCAAAATGCAGCCGGACGGGCTTTTCGGCAAGAGGACTCACGTCTGAATTCCCATCGCGCCATTCGACTGTTTTTTCCAGATAGTCGCCGTTGACATAGTGCGCATCGGCCAGTCCGTACCCGGCGATTTCCTTCCCTTCCTTATCCAGGATCGCCACACGCGCTTGGCCCGAGGCGGACGTATTGATATTCACGGCAAGTCGGTTGCCGGAAAAGGTAAATGGTTTTGTTACCGCCGTTCCGCCTTCATAGTCAAAATCCAGCGACATAAATCCATCAATGCGCTGCCGGACACGGAATACTCCGCCGAGGTCGCGGCCACCGTTGCCCTTCCGCACCTGGGTGTCGCCGTGGGTGAAGGTATAGCCCATGAAATATTGATAGAGCCAGTCTTTCTCGTACGCAATCCCCGGAATCATCATCGCCACTTTTATGTCCAAACCGTCATACTTGCCGAGAGGAATGTAGGGCGTGCGATGCCGCGTCCATGTTTCCCCATCGCAACTGGTGGCCAGTTGGGTTTCAATGGTTCCATCGTTTGTTTTTCCGCCTTTTGCAAGCGTCGGAGCATTGAGATAGGCACGATCCGCCGGCTCGTTATAGTGGTAATACGGGGTTGGAAATCCCAAATAGGCATTTCGCGCCAAGGCGTATTTCTGACAGGCATTCGTATACAAATCCAAACCGGGAGGGTCGTGTTCATCGCGCGCCATCACCACCGGGATCGTCTCCGGCCATGGCTGGTCCATAGTGTTCGTCTCGACACATCCTGTTGCGCGCAGGCCGTTGGATACAACCCGGGGGTAATGAAAATATTTTTGTGAATCCGCATCCCAAAAGGATGAAATCTGGCTGTCTGAATGCAATGGGGATATCAGAATTTCCTTCATGGTGAAATGTATGCCGTCCGGCGAAGTGAACAGGCGTGTTTTGAGTTCGGGATGGCTGGACAAGAAGGCATACCGGTGTTCAGAGGATGCCTTTGGGTCGATAATCACCGTGCCTTCCCGCTGCTCCAAAAGGACGATATTGTTTTCCTTGGTGCCATTCCACTCGACGGCGCCCAAGTTTGGCTTTTCCCAATTCCGTCCATCTTTCGACGTGGCGAGGGCAAGGCAGAACCCCGGCGGCGCGTCCAGGTTGATGGGAACATAGTAGAGCCTGTATTCATGTGCATTGGGATCAAAAAATACGTTACCGTAACTCGTAATGCCGCCTTTTTCCCATGGCTTGTCCGCAATGAGCACCAGAGCATCGAAGGCCGGAGGATTTACCGTCAACGTGGCATTTTGACTCGACTCAATAAAGGATGCGTCCAGGAAAAGGAAACGATCTCCACCCACTATGGCTGGTTTCTCCGCGGCGGCCCATCCCATGACCAGCATAGCCAAGATGCATCGTTTGAAAATCATCGTTACCGGCCTTTCTGTTATTCCCAAACATCCCCCGGGCGTTCCATGATGCTGCGCCATCGCCATGCGAGTCTTTCCTCCGAGGGTCTGGGTTCCACGACACTCACTGCATACGATACCCCCACTATGACCACAAACGCGACACACGAGGTCCATCCATACCCCAAGGTGGTGTGGAACGCCCAGTAATACGTTGCCGCGAAACCGCAAATGGCGCCCAGGCACACTCCCAGGCTGCCCACCCGCCGCGAGAACATGCCGAGCAGGAAAATGGGAATGATCAGGCCTGCAAAACTGCCAACCATCTTGTTGAAGAGGGAGAACAGACTCTCGTTGGCATGCAAATAGTGAATCAGGCAGGCAAACAGTGTGACACATAACCCCAAGCCCAAGGCACAGAACCGTGAAAACCGCACCTGCCCGCGCTGAACCTGTTCGGAAACGTGTTCATCCGCGGAAATCTGGCCGTGAAACAGGCGCAGATAGAAGTCGGAAAAAATCGCCGCGGAGGTGGCTGTAATGCCTGAACTTACACTGGATTGGGCGGCGGCATAGATGGCTGCTATGACCAAGCCTTTCATAATGACCGGCAAATGGCAATGGATGAAATAGGGAAACATGTATTCGTATTTCGTGCCTTCGGGGAGCGGATTCAACTTGAAATAGGCAAACAAACCCATTCCCAGCAGGATGAACAGAAGCGAATAGATGACATACGCAAGGGAATTCAAAATAAAGCCGTTCTTGCTGTCTTGAAGACTTCTGGCTGTAAGGTAGCGCTGGACCATGACCTGATCCGCGCCATACGAAGTCAGTTTGGAGATTGTTCCAACAAAAATAACGGACCAGAACGTGAGATTCGCGTGGAAGTAAAGGCTGAGTTTACTCCAGAGCCCCGGAGCATCCGCCATGCCGGGGATTTTCGCGGTGAAGTACATGAACCCCGCCTCCCGCGAGACCCCCCAGACCTGGCTGAATCCACCGGGGATCTGATGAATCACAAGCACCGTCGCAAGGATTAACCCGGCAAACATGACGAATGCCTGGGCGACATCCGTCCAGATAGCCCCGCGCACCCCGCCAAGAGTCGTGTATGCGGTGGTAATCAAGCCCAGCGCCGCAACCGTGATAAACAGATCCCACCCCATCACAACGTTGAGTACATAGGCGGGCAGGTACAGGGTCGTGCCCATCCAGGCGATGCGCCAGAGAATAAAAATCAGAGTGACCGTGATGCGTACGCGGACATCGAAGCGGTGCTCTAGATACTCATAGCAGTTGTAGAGCCGCAGGCGCTGATAGAAAGGCAGGAAACACTTGAAAATGAAGGGAAACGAGATGAACACGGGAAGGATCATCACCAAATTCATAAATCCGAATTCGATGATTTGTGCCGGGCCGATGACATAATCGATTGCACTGTTAAGCGTGCCCAATAGCGAGAGGCCTATGGCAAACCAGCCCACTTCGCGGCTTGCCAACAGATATTCGGAAGCGGATTTCTGACGGCGGGTAAAATAGGATCCCACGCCGATCATGGCGGTCATGTACGTGGCAATTATGAAAATGTCGATCCATTGATACATGACGCCTTGCATCAGTCCTCCCGGCGATTAGCCCAAGCTCCCGGCAGCAGCGGTATTATAGGGTGTGTTGCTTGCGGAAGTCCACGGAAACAAAAAATACTTCCAACTGGATTGCCGCATGTTGAACCGGGGCATGGGAACGTTCCGGCGCTACTTAGTTCAATTTTCTTGTCAAACGATGTAGAATTAATCAAACCTGTGTGTGACGGGTGATGCTCTCCCAAAATTTTTGTGACTGTTAAACACAACTCGATAGAAAGAGTGAACACATGAAACACGTATCATTATGGATGATGGGATGTATGGCCGTTCTTGGACTGGCGGCGCAGGCGGCGCCGGAAACAGGCGCTAGGACGGGTGTGACGATCTATGTGTCTGCGCTGGGCGATAATTCGGATGGATCTTCGTGGGAGAAAGCATATCACACGATCCAGGCCGGATTGTCGGCGGTGCCTGATGATAAAGGCGGACATCGCGTAGTGCTCCGGCCCGGCACGTATGCTGAGGCCAATCTTGATCCAGCGTTCAAGGGCGCTCCCGGCGCATATAACACGCTGATCGGCGATTTTGACGGCAGTTTGGGTTCCGGGGCCAAGGGTTGGGCCGTCATCGACAGTGGCGCGCCGGAAGTGATTGTGCGGACCAATCCCAACAGCGGCGGCGGAAATCCGGGCTGGATGTTGCTCAACGAGGGCGATCCCAAGAAAGAATGGGGACTCAAAAGCATCGACTGGTGGGGTACGGGGCGCTGTTCGCCTTCTAAGTCGTGCATTCTCTGGGATCGCTGGGAGTTTAAAAACCTGTATACCACCGGCGCGGAAGGCGCAGGCTGGGATCTCACGGTCGACAAAGGATCAGAATTCACCACGGTCACAGAGCATTGCGTTGCCATCGGCCGTTTTTCCGGGCTCTGCGTGGGCGCATTCGTGGGCCGGCGCGATGAGCCTGTCGTGATCCGCGACTGCTTTTCCATGTGTATGGATTGGTGGGGGGATGCGGCGGGCATCTATATTCGCGCGGAGAATCCCAAACCGAACGATTACCCTGACGTCGTCATCGAGAACTGCACGCTCGTGGGTCCCGATAATGCGCTACAAGTAGGCAATCCGGGATTCGAGGGTTACACGCGCGTCCAAATCAAGGACAGCCGCCTCTTCTCACTGAATTTCTCACAACCGCATGGACAGCCCTCAACGGGTGTCATCTATCACACGCTGGACGGCAAATTATTGCATGTGGACTTGGAGAATTGCCTCCTATCCGGTTACAAGATTTTCGGTAGCGGCGGTAAACAGTTCGGCGCGGGGGAACGTCCGGAAGGCGGCCCGATTTCCTACACGCTCAAGGGCAATGTCCGGGCCTATGTGCATTTCACGCAATCCGTGCCCGAAGGCATGGAACGGCTCCGCTTCTGGCCTGTCGCTGACTTCGAATACATGCTTCCGCCGGAATTCCATAACCCAAAACCGTAAGGTTCGAGAAAACAATCTTCGCTTTTCTTTGATTCTTTCTTTTCTCGCGAAAAGAAAGAATTTTAATTCAAGAGAAACAGCCGGGTTTCGCCCAGCGCCAGATCCAAGTCCAATTGGTTCACTTCCTGAGACACGACAGTGTTATCAAGAGCATTAACTACAGTGAACGATTTTGGAAACACAATATGTTTTTCCCCGGCGCTGGTGGCGGTAAGGCTGAAGAAGTGTCCATCGGTTAATACCACATCATCGCTGTCGCTATACACATGGACGTTGGATACTTTCAGGATATTACGTAGCAGTTTTGCGGGGCAGTGCAATGCGCCGGCATACACACGCAGGCCTTCGGGTGTTTGTTTGGCGGCCACAGCAGCGCCTCCGGATGGATACTGCGCTATAATCTCTGCGTCTGAATCGTCCACCGTCCACAACGGGTCGAGCATTGTCTCGTTTCTAAAGGGTGCTTCCAGCCCTGCCGCAAGCCCCTCAGACGATTTCACCGGTGTGACCTTGCCGATTTCCGGTGTACCCCGCTTAAGCTGCAAACCGGTCATTTGAGAGATGTTTTCGTCGCGGGCCGTATCATTTAAAAAACCTCCGCCATAGAACCAGACCGCAGTTTTTCCACGGGTGGCCTGCAACACTACTTCGCGTTGCTTTGTATCCAACCGAAAACAATTCGCGAAGAAATACACGTTCGCCGGAGGAACATTGCCCGCCACCAAATCGCTCAACAGATAGATGTTGAACGGTGCGCCCATGCGGAAGCATTGGCTGCGCATTTCATATACCAATGGACTATGCAATGGCTGGGCACAGGCCGTATAGTTTGGACTGTCCTCGTCCACAATCAGCGCCACGTCCGGCTGCCACTGAGACGGCTCAGGCAGATGTTCCTGATAGAAATTTTGCAGACGGCCAATGTTGTCCCAGAGATCTTTTCCGTTGAGCCAACCGATCCCGCCCAGATCCATATACCACGCCGCCAGACGCCGTGGCCAAAGCTGTGCAAAATTGCGCTGATGCACCCAGTACGTTCCCTGCGGCGAATCCACACGTCCAAAACCTGAGTCGGGAGGCGTCAGATAGGTGCGCGTATCATCTTCATTCAACCATACTTTCCCATGATAGCGAACACTGTCCACCGCGCTCATGAACATGCCCGCCCCCCCTAGTTCGCGATCAAGATAGGAAATCGGCGAGCAGAGGATGTCCACATCCGGACAATGCAGCATGCGGGACATCGCAAGGTGGCCGCTGTTTTGCGGCCCCATGGGGATTCCGTGCATATCGAATAAATATCCATAGAAGAAACACGTCAATTTCTTCCCATGAGTCTCCTCTTTGATGACACGCGCCATCATCTCCAACGGCTCTTCCATTGCAATGTGCTTGTAATGGAAATAGTCGATGACTGGACGCTCCGCCAACGGGTCGCGAAAAAGCCCAAGCTTGGTGGAACGCTGCTGGTCGGCGGAGGGAACCTGAACGGTCTCGAATGTAATCTCCGGCATATCCCAGACTTGCCGCAATGCCTCGACGGTGCCGTACTGCTTTTGTATCCACTTGCGGAATCCCGCGTTCATCGCCGGGGAGAAATCGGACAGACGCGGCTCCCAGGATCGTTCGTAGAACCATTCGCCGGTGTGCTGGCCGCAAGGATGGTAGCCAAGCATGTGATCGCCGTATTTCGATTCGCAATGCTTAACAAGCGCCCGCAAATGCACTTGCATTTCCTCGCGCCATGCGTCCGAAGCCACAGACATGGAAACCGTCTGGCCATCATCGAAGAGCAAGCGATCATCGGGATGCTGCTTCAGCCACCACTCGGGCGGCGCCATGCCAAAACGCGGGAGCAGCAACGCCTTTGGATCTTCCCGAAGCGTGGTTTCGATGCAGCGGTCTACTTCGCCAAAGCTGGGTTCTTTGCCCGGTTCCGGCCATGGCATCCCTATACCGAAGCTGTAAATATGCACGCCCGCATCACGCGCCAGACGTACTTGTTGGACATACGGCGTACCCGGCGCGGACTCCGCCGGGTAGATGGTCCACGGCTCGTTGATGTGCAACATCATGAAGTCCACGGTGCGTGGCTTGTCCGCCTTCATCCAAAGCGTATAGGTATATTTCTGCATGGCCTTGACGCTGTACCCGGTTTGATACCAGTGCATATGCATGTGATTAGTGCCCGCAGCCTGGATGTCTACCCGCAAACTCTGCTTGCCACTAACTTTCGTGATAGTGTCAAGTGTCCATGTTCCTTCCGCTCCGGCGGTCTTGAAGAAATTCCAATTGCGCTCGACATCCTCACGGGTGCCTTCGAAATCGCCATTGCGCGCCCAATTCACGCTTGGCGTGTTTGTCTTCTCCCCGGGATACACCTGGATGTTGTCCACCCACACAATGCCTGGACCCTCGCCGCCCATGCGGAAATGAATGCCGCTCGCGCCATTTGTATCTTCCAGCGCCACCACCGTAATGCTGAATTCCTGCCATTCCGTCGTCAGGTTCACCACCGTCGGCCCGCTGATTCCGGATTCCCAGCCAAAGAACGTGAGCGGACTGATAGGTTTGTCATCCACGTGGATCATCGGAGAGCCGTTATAGGGCTTGACCGCCGCTTCCAGGGCAAGAACTGGGGTAGAGAAAGACAGAATTCCTCCCAGATAAAGTAAGAACATGATCACAAAGGTTCGTATACTCATTGAAAGGCGCCATATTCTCTTCATCATCCGCTTCATCCCGCATGTTATTAATAAAACAAATGCTATATGGGAGGGCGAAGCTCCCGCTAAGCCGTAGAACAAAACAGTCAAATACCAAGTTCTTAAATGACAAGTATGAATCTTATTTTCACGGCGCGGCGGAAGTCCTCCTGCGGCGGATAAACCTCGCCCTCCCAACTTTAAATTTTCTCTGCGAATCAGCAACAGCTTGTCATCTGCCTAAAACCTCTTGTCATTGTGCCCGCTACGGTGGTGTGTCTGCAAGATCTGATATTCATATTCAGTCTCGCTGGTTTTTGACAGAGATCGCCCTTCACGGCTACTATCGAACGGCATTGTACAGGCTTAAAGATTCAATCCATATTTTAGGAGTGAACGTCCATGAGAATTTCTTTAAAAGGTATCCTTTCGGTTGTGTTGATGCTGATCATGGCAAATGTTTTAGCAGCAGAAAGCATGACTCCAATCGGCTTGAGCGATATCAAGGTCGCAGGCGAGATTGGACGGCGGATTGACCTCACCATCAACAATAATTTACTCGCGCTTGACACCGAAAACGCCTTCCTTGTTCCATTTCGCCAGCGCAACCAGGAATCGGGGTATATTGGCTTGGGCAAACTCATCGATGCCACCGTAAAATTCGCGGCATACAGCAAGAACGAAAAAGTGCTGGCGCTAAAAAAGCATCTCGTTGGGGAAGCAATCAAAACGCAGGAACCGGATGGATATATTGGCATTCTGATTCCCAAAAGCCGTTTGTGGGGTGTGTACGACATCCACGAAATGTCCTATCTGGTGTTGGGATTGACCAACGACTATAAATATTTTGGCGAGGAGGCGTCTCTGGCGGCGGCAAAGAAATTGGCCGATTTCATCATTACCACGTGGTCGGCGGAGCCTTCGCGGATTCCAGGAGGCACGGGACAGCGCGCTAACATGTATGGCGTCACCACAGGGCTGGATGGGGCACTGTTAACGCTCTACGAACAAACAAAAGACCAGAAATACCGGGACTTTTGCGTCAACTCCGCGCAATACAAGCTGGCGAACTGGAATTCGGCCATCAAAATGGACGAACCGGGTAAACCCTATAACATGGATGACGAACGGCATGCGTATATCTTCATGTGCCTGTGCGTGGCGCAGGTGCAGTTGTACATGCAGCAGCCCGATCCGAAGTTGCTGACACAGACTCAGCAAGCCCTGGATTTCATGACGCGCCAAGACGGGGTGTTGATCTCCGGCTCGTGCAGTTTGCAGGAAGCATGGCATGACAGTCAGGTGGGCAGCGGAAATGTAAGCGAAAGTTGCGCCACGGCCTATCTGACACGCCTGATGGATCGCATGCTTCGGATCACGGGCGATCCGCAATTCGGCAACATCATGGAGCGGGCCATCTATAATGCGTTGTTCGCCGCTGAATCGCCCGATGGCCGGTCACTCCGCTATTTTTGCGCTCTTGAGGGTAGTCGCACCTATTTTGATCGCGACACCTTCTGCTGTCCGAATAACTATCGGCGCATCATGGCCGAATTGCCCGCCATGATCTGCTATAAAGTGAATGATGGCGTGGCAGTCAATCTCTATACGGAATCCACAGCAAAGGTTGATTTGGGTGAGGGCCGTAGCATCACTATTCAACAAGAAACGGATTACCCGGCATCAGGCCTCGTAAAAATCATCGTAACCCCCTCCGAGACGATGGAATTCCCCTTGAGCCTGCGCATGCCGGGCTGGTGTCCGAAGATCCAACTCACCATTAACTGCGAAACACCCATCGACGTTCCTTCCCGCAAAGACTTTTATACGATTCACCGCATCTGGAAACCGGGAGATTCCGTTACGCTCGACATGGCCATGTCCTGGCGATTCGTGCGTGGGCGGAAGTCACAAGAGGGACGCGCGGCGTTAATGCGCGGTCCAGTGGTCTACTGCATCGGAACCGCCCACAACGCCGAACTGCTAAAGAAATACGACACGCCAAACGACCTGATCCTTGATCCCGCCTCACTCGGCACACCGATCCCCGACACGTCCGTTCGTCCGGATGGATTAAAAATCACGGCAAAGGCCTGGCCGCCGAAAAGCGAAACCAAGGACGCCGCCCCACTCGACGTGGTGTTGACCGAATTCGTGGATCCAAGTTGCATCACCACCTATTTCCGCCTGCCGGATCTGACCAACGCCGTGGACGATGAATTGATAAATAAACAACCTGAGAAATAATCCATATATTTCAACATCCGTTTTGTATGTTTGTCATTGCGAGTTACCCACCGCCTTCGGCGGCGATTCGCAGAAGAAAGTAAAATGCGAGGTTGGGAGGGCGAGGCTCCTGCCGAGCCGTCAGAACAAGATCAACAAGGCATATTTTTTTACGGCTCGGCAGGAGCCTCGCCCTCCCGATCATGGCCACTTTCTTAGCAGTTGCCCACCCGCCGCAGGCGGGGTGAATGAGGAAGAAACACCTAAACGCGTCCACGCGGCTATCGGTATCGCTATCGCTATCGGTATCGCTATCGGTATCGCTATCGTATTCCCCATTATATCTGCTTCCCCTCCTTCCACCGTATCCAATTGGTCCTATCGGTCCTATCGGTCTTATTCTCCCAGACTTCCCAGACTTCCCAGACTTCCCAGATTTCCCAGATTTCCCACCGGTTTGCATCCTCTGCCGTTTTGTGTTTCTAAGGAGTTGCCCGCCCGCCGGAAGGCGGAGGGGGCAACTTGCAATGATAATGTAATAAACAGTGTCTTACTCTTTCTTTAAACGAAACGTCTGCTGCTTAATGCACTGATCAACCGTTCCATACACATCATCGCTGCCCAAGTGGCCAATGCACACAATCCGTCCGTCGGCTAGTTGAAGAGCTTTGGGATAATAGTATGTGCCAAGCGGTTTGCCATCCACCATTAATTTGTTCCATGTTTTGCCCATGTCAGTCGACCAGTGTGACTCACCGGTAGCCAGATGAAGTATCACGCCTTCGCGCGTCAGAAGTATGCACGGATAACCGCTGTGCGGGAAAGGAGCGGGCTCGCATTCCCCAGGCATGAACGTATCTCCCTGCTTGCGGACGATACTCTGCATTCGATCACTGTACCAATAGGACTCCGGCGGATTGGGTCCCATTTTCGCAGCCCGAGGGGGCATATCGGTTTTATGATCCGGGTAATGCTCCGTGCGGTGTATCCAGAACAAATCACCATTGGGCAGTTCACAAAAATCACTCTCTTCGCACACGCCCACGCTGGCAGGCATGATAACAATTGGCGGACCCCACGTCTTGCCCTTGTCGGAGGAGATGAACATCATTTTGGTCATGTTGGGAAGCATTCCCTCGTAGCCGCCCGCAAATACGGGATCGTTTCGTTTTCCGGCGGCGGTGTCACCCCGCTTCCAACACCCTGCAAATAGAATCAGGCGTCCGTCGCGAAGGGGACGAAGCAGCGTAGGCCATGTTCTATACTCTTCGGCTGGCAAAAAGAAAATTTTCTCGCTCCAGGTTTTTCCTCCATCCGTGGAGCGCACCACGTATCCGGAATCCTTCATATCACTCGAAGGCCACACGGGCCGCACCAGCGTGCTCTCGGACAATACCGCCATGCCACGGCAGCCATCGGTGGATACCGTGTACCCGCCCATCATTCCCGAATCCGGTGCAGGTGTTGTCGACGTCAGCACGGTCCAGGTGTCTCCGCCATCCTGCGAACCAAGGACTGGTACACTGGAAACAGGCTTGTCCTTGGGGCCGGTAATCTGGCGGAAATCGCAACATAGGGTTCCATTGGGCAATTGCCATAACCCGACCCAGGAGGTGTACCCCGGCGTCTCTGGCGAGTGATAGATCGTTTTATCCACAAAGTCCGTGACCTGGACCTGGACGTTATGTTGCGGTTCCTGCGCCATGCATAGGGAGCTTCCCATTACCAAAGCAATGAGACATATCACAATAATATTCACGCGATTAAAAGTTCTCACAACAGGAATCTCCTTGTTATCGAGCATGGTTCCAAGGAACGAAAAACACTGGCGGGAATTAATCCCGCTCTATTTTTTTTCCAACTGAAAACTATCCATTACGATCGATTGGTCGACCGCACCATAGGCATCGTCGCTGCCGATGTGGCTGAAAACGAAGATCCGGCCGTCGCGCCCCTGAACCGCGTGAGGATAATAGGCGGAACCGGGGACATCGAGTTGCTGCCAGGTTTTTCCGGCATCATTGGTATAGTGGATGCCGGAACTTGCCACATGCAGAATCGGCCCTTCCTTCGTGGCGAGCAATTCGGGATGGCCGCTGTGCGGGAACGGCGCAGGGCCTGCCTCGCCGGGCGTCCATAAATCGCCGGATTTCTTCAAAAGCCCTTGCCAGCGCGCTTCTGCTTTTAATTCCGGAACCCGGCGCCGGAATACACACAACAGATCACCGTTGGATAATTCCGCCACATCGTACTCTTCCCCGCCCCAGTTATTATGATATTTTTCTGGAACCACCTGAATGGGTTCAGACCATGTCTTTCCCTGATCTTTCGACACCGTCAACAACGGCTCCAACCGATCCCCGCATTCTTTCATGCTGATGCTGTTGGCCGGTGCATACACAATGCCGCCAACGATCAGGATGCGCCCATCACGCAATACACGGATGCGCTTGGGAAAGGTGAAATATTTCTTGGGATCTAAAAATACCTCGGGCGGCCCCCAGGTTTTGGAACCATCTGTGGATCGCTGTAGGTATCCCGTCTGCGGCAGTTCGGGATTGTACGGCAAATAATTTCCCCAAACACCCCGTAAAATCGAACCATCCGGCAGCGCAACCTCCGGTTCGCACGTGGCGCCATTCATGCAGGTCTTAAACGGATCGGCACTGACCTGTTCCCATGTCTTGCCCGAATCCGTCGACCGCAGATGGACATTCCGCAGATCGAGTCCCGTCATGTCATAGGCAGGTCTTCCCGGTGGCGGCCAGTTCAACTTCTCCTGCACCTCCTTCGGGGCCTGCGGACGCCCCTCAAGCGGCCCTGTCGCCTGCGTAAAGCTCACCATCATGCTGCCGTCCGGCATGGTCCATGCCCCCACCCAACACGTGAATCCCGGCGTCTGCGGCGAGTGATAAATGGTCTGGCGCTGGTGATCCACCGCAATGAATTCGTCCGCTACGGCATTTAGGGCAAGCACAACAAGGATGAATACTAAACACAACAAAAGTTGTGAAAACGGCAATCTCATTATCATTTTCCTTACAATTCATTTATACCTAAGTATAGAAAAGAAATTTATCACCAAAGGGCATCTTAGGGCGAATGTCACAAATATCGCAAATGGCAACTATATGTACTTGACAACATATGTCTTCGATGTCATAATATAGACATGAGTTGGTGCGTTGAAATTGACGATGAGTTTGAACCGGAGTTTGATAAGCTGCACGAAGACGTGCGGATAGAGATTCTGGCCTTGGCTCTTTTACTTGAACAATTCAGGCCGCAGTTGAAGCGGCCCCGCGTTGATACTTTAAATGGCTCTCGCCATGCGAATATGAAGGAACTCCGATTCAGCGCCGCTGATGGGGAGTGGCGAGTAGCCTTTGCCTTTGATATCAAACGCAAAGCTATCCTTCTTGTGGCGGGAGACAAATCTGGTGTCAATGAAAAACAATTCTATAGGGAATTAATCCGAAAAGCCGATGATCGTTTTGACGCCCATCTTGCCCGGCTGAAGAAGCCGCAACAAAGGAATTAATCATGCCTGCGAATATTAAAGACAAAATTAAAACCCTGGGTCCTGCGCAACGCAAGAAGATTGAAGCACGTGCCGCTCAATTAATAAAAGAGGAAATGACCTTGCGCGAACTCCGGAGAGCCCGTAAACTCACACAGGTACGCATGGCGAAAAACCTTGGCATTACCCAGGATGGTGTTTCGCGTCTTGAAAAACGCAGCGATCTCCTGCTTTCCACCCTTCGGAAAACCATTGAAGCCATGGGGGGGAGCCTGTCCATCATCGCCAAGTTCCCCGACCGTGATCCCGTTGTCTTATCCAGTATCACCGGCGATGAGAACGATAGGTAGTCACCATGAAGTTAACCAAGTAACACTATGGATCACACCTGCCCGTATTTCCGCGTAAACTCCGCATTCAGTGCGATTTCGTCCTGATATTGCTGGAACATGCCCACGATGACCGCGTCGGTTTTCTTGATGTTTTCAAAAGCCCATTTGAACGCTTCGCCTACTCTATCCTGCGAATCGCATCGGCGGCCTGCCGCGAGAATCTTGAACATAAGGCACGGTTTATCGATCTGCCGGACGATACTGGCCATGCGCGGCGGATCAGATTCAAAAAATGGCTCGCCGAAGGTGATCTGGCCAAGTTGCTTTTCCATTTCTTCCCGTGTACGCGTAACATGATGCGCACACGTCATGAAGAAATCGTTTTCCCAGCCCTCATCGGCCATGCGCTTGATATTATCGGGATTATGGGCCGAAACACCCGCCAACACGCCTTTATCATGGACTTTCTTGACATAATCGTGAACCATACCGGCCTTTCCCGCACGGAATAGAGAATCGGTGACACCGCCATGGTGGGCAATCGCAAACGGTTTGTATTCCATAACGCGGGACAGATCTGGAGCGCCGGGGTTTCCGGAATTCAGACACAGAAACTGAAGCTTGGTGTCCGTCTTCCACAATATCTCCAACACCTTCTCGATCTTTTCCGTAAGATCGAATTGGAACGTGTTGATCCCCTGCGCTTCGGAGTGTTTTAGAAAATCAACCGTCCGTTCAACGGTGTAATATTCTCGCATGTGAACGGACAGGTTGCTGGTGGCATGCGAATATCCCCCGATAGGATTGTATCCCGAAATAAGCCGCGTCACGGCATAATTGCCGAGTTGAATGGTGGGCAGAAGTTCAGTGGGTTTTGCAGGCGCATCCTGAGCGTTTGCAGTGCCCACTACGGCCGCCATGGCAGCGGTACAAAAGCCCGCCTGCCCCATAAACTCCCGGCGATTCACACATTTGTGACTCTGTTTCTTGTTCATCCCATCCTCCTTTTTTAGAATGGCTTAGTTATCTTATCATCGTTGATGACCTGTAACAAGAAGGAGACGCCATAACTGGTCCTTGTCCCGCTGATTGAATCCATTTTGTTATTGGCCGTCCCCCTCCGTGGATAGAGAGAAATCGAACCGCATGTTCCACTAATACATCCGGCGCTCACGGGATAATGGGCTGTGGAATCTCAAATGTGAACTGTGCCCACTTTCCCTGTTCCGATTCCGCCCGTATGTGCCCTTTATGGGTCAGGATGATTTTCCATGTTGTGTAGAGCCCAACCCCGGTGCCTTTTTGCTTCAGCAATTCCGGGGTTTGGAGGCGGGAAAACTTGCGGAAAAGCTTGGACCGCTCTTCTTCTGGAAATCCGGGGCCTTCATTCCAAACAGAGACCTCAAAACGATGATCCTGCCGCTGAAGGCGAATGCGGATCTCGCCGTTCTCGTTGCCATATTTGACAGCGTTCGATAACAGGTTCACGGCAACGATCTTAAGCAAGTCCGGGGCACAATGCACGGCGATATCACCTCCATCCCAATCGCGCGTCAACCGGATGCCTTTTTCCTCGATCTGCGCGGCTACAATCTCGATGGCAGGATCTATAATCTCGTCCACAAAGTTCACGTCTTGCTGAAAATTCGGTTGAAGCTGGCTGCTCTCGATGCGCGATAAGTTTAAATATTCGCCCACGAGATCGAGAAGGTAACGGCATTTGAAGTCGATTCGTTCTATTTTTTGCCGGTGAAGCGGTTCCATCGAGCCCAGCCAGCCCCCCAACAACACCGAACAGTCCATTACGGAAGATGCCAAAGGACTTTTGATCTCGTGACTCACAAATCCAAGCATTTCAAAATAGGCCTGGTTCGCCGCCGTGAGCTGTTCGATCCGGTAGGCCTTCTCGACCGCCTGCGTCAGCCGTTCCGCTATTGCCAAATGCAATTGCACCTGGTGTTTGTCGAATACGTTCGGGTGCCGGGAACTGCGAAACAGAAATCCCAGGGGACGTCCTTCCACAATTAACGGACAGGTCATGCTCGAACGGATGCCTTCGCGCACAATCAATTTTGTTGAGACGCTGCCAGGATTCTTCATTAGATGCAGCTTGAGGTCATTGATGACGCGAGGTTGACCGCTTTCGAGAACCGCCTCAAGTGAACTTCCCTGCAGGTCCGCCGTATAACCCTTGGTGATAGATAAGGGTTCGTAATCGGCGCGGGTCCAGTACAGAGTGACCCGCCGCCCTTCTTCCTCTATAAATGCCAGGCCTAGCCGGTCGCACGCGCCCACCCGCCGCATCGAGTCAAACAAGAAATTCATGATGGCATCCAGCGAACTCGCGCTGGCCACTTTCTGGTTCACCATGTCAAGAATCAACCGTTCCTGGGGCGAACACTCTTCATACAGCCACCGTTGGCCTGAAACATCCACATAACGCAAGGTTTTTGCCAGACTGTGGGAGTCATGACGCATCCGCCGGCTCATAAATGCGAGCATGGCTCGGGCCAGCTTTGCGTTTCTTTCAATAAGATGCTGGAAGGTATCATGGCTCAACGTCCAGAGTTCCACGGCGTCACGGGCGCGAAGCGTCGCTGAGCGCGGTTCCTCATCGAACAGGCTCATGATTCCGCCGAAATCGCCCGCTCTCAATGCTGCCACATGCACCGGCGTACCATCCTCCGTCGTTCGGATAACTGAAACTTCCCCACTCCCGACAATAAACATCCAGTCGCCGGGATCACCTTCATTGCAAATCACTTCTCCCGGTTGAAATCGGACCGTGCAAACACCTTCCTCGATAATCCCCAAGGCGCTTTCCTCCAATGAGGCGAAGCAATCAATACCCCGAAAAAAATGATGAAGCCGTGCTAAGTCTTTGCTGGCAATCATGTTTATCCTTTTTATTTATGGAAAGAGTTGCTCTTGTGCCACCACATACATTTCTGATAATAATGCAAAATAACAGACTGTTCAGGGGCAATGCAAGCAAAGTATATGTTTGTTTTTTTTTGAATAACGTCTCAAGAACCCGCATAATCCCTTCTACGTTACTGACCTTACTGACCTTCGCTGATTGACACCTATCTGGAAAACGTTAAGGTAGAATGTAACGATAAAAAAGAGATGCAGAGGAGTGCTTATGTCCCGAAGCAAGGGGTTTACCCTAATTGAATTATTGGTGGTGATTGCCATTATAGGAATTCTGGCGGCTATTTTGCTGCCGGCGCTGTCCCGCGCGCGGGAGGCTGCCCGGCGGTCGTCGTGTGCGAATAATTTGAAACAGATGGGGATCGTGTATGCCATGTATTCCCAGGAGAGCCGGGGGAATCTCTTTCCGCCGCGGATGATATTTAACGTGTTTGGGGAACTTAGCCAGGAACACATTGTGAACGGGCCTTCGATTTATCCTGAATATCTGGCGGATCTCACGGTGATATGGTGCCCGTCGGAACCGAGGGGTCCCATCCTTGCACGGTATGACGAGGAACGAGGGAATAGGGATGGCATTATTCAGCCAACTGAACTGACGCGCGGTCCGTTTGATTACACAGGCTGGCTGATCATGGACGATGTGAACATTCTGGGGCCGCTTGTGGGAACACTAGGCTCCCAGAGCCCGAATCACCGTTTTTCCGAAAAAGAAATTGCGGAGAAAACACCCTTTGGCGAACTGGCCGCCGAAAATGTCGCCACGAACGGCGCGGCCAGCGACGAGGATTTTACGGTCTCAGACACATACGCCGGCACCCAGGTCGGCGGGGGCGAAGTCATTTACCGGCTTCGTCAGGGTATCGAGCGCTTCATTATCACGGACATAAATAATCCGGCCGCCTCCGCGACCGCGGCCAGCATTGTGCCCGTCATGTGGGATCACGCCAGCACCAACGTTGAAGCCTTCGCGCACGTGCCCGGCGGCGGCAACGTGTTGTATTTGGACGGACATGTATCGTTCATTCGCTATCCGGGGGAGCGATTCCCCATGACGGTTGACACGGCGCGCTTGGTGGGCCGGTACGACCGCCCATTTAACGGATACTGAGAAATCTGGCGTAGAAATACGCGGCAATAAAGCAATTTTCTTTTCTACGATTTTACCCTCGCTAATTGGATGACCGAAATCAACTCTTGCATATGCGGCTTCGCTGTGATGACAAACCGCTCCTGTACTGTGGCAAGCGTGAACGATTTCGGCCCGGGCGGCGGGACTTCCTTGGGCCAATCGATTGTGCGCCACTGATTGTACCGCGAGTTCTTCTTCTGGTCGTCCGTGAGCGGTGCGCCGTTCGGCCAGATGAGATCACCGTACTTGGTGAACACCGAGAAGCGCGTAGAGTCAATGTGTAACGTGATGGGGCGGTGATCCAGCCATTGCGGCGTCAGACACGACCGGAAAAACGCCGCACACCGCCCATCGTTCAGATCAAAGACGTATGCCTGCACATCGCTGCTGGGAATCTGGACATTCTGAATAAAGGTGGCTTTTAGCAGGAAAGGCGCATCGGGCGCGCTCATCGTATAAAACAATTCCGTGGGCGTTTTCATGCCAAGTTTATACGCGATGGCACTGCCAAATCCCGCGGCACAACCTTCAAAAGACTGACCCCAGATGATGGTCTTGCAGGTGGAGGGATCAAAGGTCAGTCCTTGTGTGGCTATTTGCTGCATAATTCTTTGGTGGATAAACGCATAATACTCTTCAATTGAACTGGGCTTTTCCGGGGACGTGACCTGACAGGGAATTCGGCAGACGCGTCCGCTGCCCAGCCGGTCAATAAATGCCGTGTGAAGTTTGCCTGGACTGGGTCCTTCCGATCCAAAATCCACCTGAATCGCAAACGTAGTGAGCGGCAGGGAAGGGATAGCACCAAACCAGCGTTGACACGCGGCGCGTTCAAGCGCCCGGTAGGGGTCATCCGCCGCTTTGCCTATCGCCTCGTAGGGACATGGATGCACAAGGATAACCACTTGGCTGATTCCCTTATCCGGCGCCTCTGCGAAACTGGTTTGCAGTTCGCACAAGGCCGAAACAGCCAAAATCAACCATATCCTTTTGCGCATCAGCGCGGTCGTAACAAACCGATGAAGCACTATCCTATACCCGGGCAGAAACCATCCTCCGTGCCCTGGTCCGGACACCAGTAAAAGCCTCCCATATTGAAGAATTGAATCAGCCGCAATAACTCGGTCAGGCTTATAAACCAATCCGGGCCCGAGGGGGAGTAGTCACTCGAATGTGGCACACAACTCATGTTTTCACCGGGACCGGGCACAAAACCGTCTTCCGTCGAACCCGGATCATCTGCACAGTGAAATCCACCCGAATTGAAGAACTGGATTAAGCGTAACAGTTCCGACAAGTTAATCTGACTATCTCCATTCTGGTCAGCGCTATGATGCGTCGGTACTTCGCCTTCTACTCCGCCTTCAATTCCGCCTTCTACTCCACCTTCTACTCCACCTTCTACTCCGCCTTCAATTCCGCCTTCAATTCCGCCTTCAATTCCGCCTTCAATTCCGCCTTCAATTCCGCCTTCAATTCCGCCTTCAATTCCGCCTTCTACTCCGCCTTCTACTCCGCCTTCTACTCCGCCTTCCCCTTCGCTTTCTCCTTCAACACCTTCACAGAAGGGGCAGATATCATCGATGAAGAATTCCTGCCCGCCCACTTTGAGTTGGAATACCGAACCATGAAGTTCAACGGTTCCGGTTGAGCCAGGACCAGGAGTGACGTAGACGGCCACGCCACCGACGACTATTCCATGAAGATCGGTCAAATCCTCAACATTATGAAAGTCACTGTTCACCTCAAGATTGACGTTTCCGCCATAGTCGCCATAGCGGAAACTTACACACGACGGGGGGGCTGTCCCCACCCAGACTGTCTCGATATTGATGTTGTTGAGCGACATTTCAAGGCCGGAACCGCCGGCATACACGGCATTCCCCACCTGTGCCACGCCATCCGTGGTACTGCCCGTGGGCAACCAGAAAAACTCCTCGCATGTGAAGGTATACCCCTCGGTCGCAAACATATCCCCTGCATGGTATTGCGTTCCCAACGCGAGATCATCGAAATCAGCACAGGGCCCGCCTTCTCCCTCTCCTTCTCCACCTTCACAGAAGGGGCAAATATCATCCACGAAGAATTCCTGGCCGCCCACTTCAAGTTGGGATACCGGGCCCCGGAGTTCAACCGTACCCGTCGAGCCGGTGTCAGGAATGACATATACACTCACATTCCCCACCAACATTCCATGAACATCGGCAAAGTCTTCAACATTGCGAAGGTCGCCGTTCACCGCAAGATTGATATTTCCACCATAGTCTCCGTACCGGAAACTCACACACGACGGGGGAACCGCTCCTATCCAGTACATCTCGATATTGATATTGTTGAGTGCCATTTCATATCCAGAACCCCCGGCAGACCCGGCATTCCCCACTTGCGCTGAGCCATCCGTCGTACTGCCGCTCGGCAGCCAAAAGAACTCTCTGCACGTGAAGGTAAAGCCTTGTGTGGTAAAGGTGTCATCCACATGGTATTGGGTTCCCAACGTAAGGTCGTCGAAATCAGCGCACGGCCCAACTTCACCCTCGCCTTCGCCTTCCCCCCCGCCTTCGCCTTCAACCAGGCCTTCACCCTCGCCTTCACCCTCACCTTCTCCACCAGCACAGAAGGGGCAAATATCATCCACAAAGAATTCCTGGCCGCCCAGCTTGAGTTGAGACACCCAACCATGCAACTCAACAGTGCCCGTCGATCCGGTGTCAGGAATAACATAAACTGTTACATCGCCAACCACCGTTCCATGAAGGTCAGCAAGATCCGCAGTATTGCGAAAGTCTCCATTCACCTCCAGGTTAATATTGCCGCCATAATCTCCATACCGGAAACTTACACATGAAGGGGGAACCGCACCTACCCAAAGTACCTCGATATTGATGTTGTTGAGTGACATTTCAAGGCCGGAACCACCGGCAGATCCGGCATTTCCCACCTGCGCCACGCCGTCCGTGGTACTGCCACTGGGCAACCAGAAGAACTCCTTGCAGGTGAAGGTATACCCCTCGGTTGCAAACATGTCGCCCACATGATATTGCGCGCCCAACGTGAGATCATCAAAATCAGCACAGGGCCCGCCTTCTCCTTCTCCTTCCCCTTCCCCCTCTTCACAGAAGGGGCAAATATCGTCAATGAAGAATTCCTGACCGCCTACTTTAAGTTGGGATACCGGGCCCCGGAGTTCAACGGTGCCTGTCGAGCCGGAGGTAGGAATAACATAGACACTTACACCGCCAATTTCTGTTCCATGAACATCGGCGAAGTTTGCAACATTGCGAAGGTCATCATTCACTGCCAAGTTAATGTTTCCGCCATAATCTCCGTAGCGGAAACTCACACACGACGGGGGCGCCGCCCCTATCCAGTTTATCTCGACATTGATATTGTTAAGCGACAGTTCGTACCCAGAGCCCCCGGCAGATCCGGCATCCCCCACCTGTGCCACGCCGTCCGTCGTGCTGCCACTGGGCAGCCAGAAGAACTCCTTGCACGTGAAGGCAAAACCTTGTGTAGTAAAAGTATCATCCACGTGGTATTGCGTTCCCAACGCAAGGTCATCAAAATCGGCACACGGCCCGGCCTCGCCCTCGCCTTCCCCTTCCCCTTCCCCGCCTTCACAGAAGGGGCAAATATCATCCACGAAAAATTCCTGACCGCCTAACTTGAGTTGAGATACCGAACCGTAGAGTTCAACAGTGCCAGTCGACCCAGCGCCGGGAACGACATTGACCGTCACCCCGCCAACCACCGTGCCATGAAGATCGGCAAGATCCGCCGTATTGCGAAAGTCTCCATTCACCTCCAGGTTAATATTTCCACCATAATCGCCATATCGGAAACTTACGCACGAGGGCGGAACCGCTCCCACCCAGAGTACCTCCACATTGATATTATTGAGCGCTATTTCGAGGCCGGAGCCGCCGGCGGATCCGCTATTCCCAACCGATACGGCGCCACTGGTGGTGCTGCCGCTCGGCAGCCAGAAAAATTCCTTGCATGTAAAGACATACCCCTGCGAGACAAAGCTGTCCCCCACCGCATATGCGATTCCCACGGCTAAATCTTCAAAATCTGCGCACACTCCTTCTCCTTCCCCCTCACCTTCCCCTCCAAGGTGATATTCATAGGCGCCCATATCGAATCCCTCCCCTTGGGGCCGCGGTGTACCCTCAATGTCCTCCGGCGGCGCGCCATCGGGGGTTCCGGTGTTAATACACGGCGAGTCGCTGAGAAGCCGAAGATTTCCAGGGGGACTCACAAAATGAGGCGGATCACTGATATTAGTGGCGCCCGTCCAGCCGCCATCAATGCAAGAATAACTCACCGTAGCCGGACCGCCTATTTGTGGTCCGCTCGTGCTCGCCGTATTGCCCCAAAGAATGCAGTTCACGAGCGTGGAAGATGCGGTTGCGTAGTTGTATACCCCCCCTCCCGTATTCGACGCGTTGCCCGCAATGGTACAATTAACAATAAGGGGCGCGGAAGAGGTAATAGTACACAGGCCGCCGCCATATTTGCCCTGGTTTGCGGCAAATATGCAATTCTTGATATCGGGTGAAGAAGATTCGGCATTCATCATCCCAGCACCGTTATCCGCGGTGTTTGCCGTAAAAATGCATTTTCTAATCACGGGTGATGCCGAATATCCGTTCAACATCCCCCCGCCGCCGCCCAGGTCTGCCTTGGCGGAATTCCCGGAAAAAACACAGTTAACGATAATAGGCGCCGAATCCTGACGGTTACCCACACCGCCCGCATGGTCCGCCGTATTGGTCAGGAACCGGCAATTGGTGATCTCCGGAGAAGCAGTGTAGTTGTACATCGCTCCCCCCCAGTGTCCGGCGGTGTTTCGGATAAAAGTGCAATTTATAATCGTCGCCGAGGAGGTTTGATTCAAGATGGCGCCGCCGCTGGTTTCCGCCGTGTTTCCCCGGAAAGTACAATTCGCAATGAGCGGCGATACCGAGACATTGTACATACCGCCGCCAAACGCACTGCTTCCCCGCGTGACGGTGAAGCCATCCAGGGCGGCATTATTGGCGCCAATAACGCAACAACGCGCGTTTTGTCCATCAATAACCGTCACATGCGCGATCCAATTGCGCTCATCGAGAGAGGTTTCAGTGGCCGCAAACCCTCCAAAGATTTGTACATTCTGCGCCATGGTAACGATAGGATTGATTCCGGAGCTATAGGTTCCTTCTGCAACCCACACTTGGCCCCCTCCATCTCCACTGGCGGCATTAACCGCATCCTGAATGGACTGAAAGGCGTTGGTCCAGTTCGTTCCATTTTGAGGATTTGACGCATTGTCAATATCCACATACCAGATGGAAGCAACTGCCTGGCTCATCGCGAGACACACAACTCCCGTGATCACCATAAACACTGAGAGATAGAGATTTCGCCGCGTTTTCATGAGATCCTCCTCTGCGCATTATGTCGCATTCGAGCGCCCTAATCCACTTCTACGCCCTGTTGTAACGCCCACCACAGGCGCTTGTTTTCCCTCCGATTTCCTGACGGCCTTTCCAGGGTACGCCAGCATAAAAAAGTTCTACTGCAAGTATAACACTGTATCCTTAAACACGCAATGGAAAATGCCCAAAACGCACTGCTTTCACCCGCAAGAAATTCGTTGTACCAATTTGAATTTTCTGACCTTATACCTCATGTCAACAACCAGAAATCAGCCGAATCCCGCTACATTTGATTTGACTACTTTATATAAAACATGGTTTATTGAGATCATCGAAGATCATTAGGAGGAACTAGGATATGGAAACAAATGGGGAATTCAAAGAACCTTGGAAACTTCTTTCGGAGATTGCGGAATTAGGCGATCATGCGCGTCTTCGGGAAGAAGCAGAGCGTATGGGATCACGGGAGTGCGCGCGTGCAATTTCACGCCTCAACGCGGAGGAGCAGTCTCAAGTGCTTCAGGCACTGACACCGGAAGCCGTTGCGGACCTGATGGAGGAAATTTCGGAAGAACAGGCCCGCGCGTTGATATTCCGGCTGCCGCCGGGCGTTGCAGCGCGCGTTTTTGACGCGATGCGCAGCAACACCGCCGCAGACTTGCTCGGAGGACTGGACTTTGCTGAGATCGAGGGGCTGCTTGGGCGAATGGCGCCGGAAGCGGCGGCCAATGCCCGGATATTGGTTAGTTATAAGACAGATGTTGCGGGCGGGTTGATGGTCCGTGAGTTTCTCGCCTACCCGGTTACGTTCACGACACAGCAGGTTATCGACGACATGCGCCTTAACGCGCGCAAATATAGCGAGTACAGTATTCAGTATTCGTTCGTTACCCAGCCGGATGGTACCCTGACAGGGGTGTTGCCGTTGCGGGATTTGCTGCTTGCACCCGGCGACAAACCCATTACGGAAATCATGATCCAGCGGCCCTTATCGGTGTTGGATGAGGCCCCGCTTGAGGAACTCGAGAAGTTCTTTGAGGAACACGCATATCTTGGCGTTCCGGTGGTCGACGCGAAGGAGCGGCTGATCGGGGTGGTGCGGCGCACGGATGTTCAGGAAGCCCTGGGTAAGCGCGCCAACCGCGACTACCTGCGCAGCCAAGGCATCGTGGGCGGAGAAGAATTGCGCAGCATGCCCGTGTTGACGCGTTCCGCGCGGCGTCTTTCCTGGTTGAGCGTGAACATTGGCTTGAATGTGCTGGCGGCCAGCGTCATCGCATTTTATCAAGATACACTAGAATCAGTCATTGCACTGGCGGTATTCCTCCCCATCATATCGGATATGAGCGGCTGCTCCGGTAATCAAGCGGTGGCGGTCAGCATGCGCGAATTAGCCCTCGGCCTGGTCAAGCCCATTGATTTTCTGCACGTCTGGTTTAAAGAGGCCAGTGTAGGCATCATCAATGGTCTTGCGCTCGGCGTATTGCTGGGCAGCGTGGCATGGCTCTGGAAAGGCAATCCCTACTTGGGGCTGGTGGCCGGCGGCGCGCTGGCGCTGAACACACTCTTGGCCGTATGCATCGGCGGGTTATTACCGCTATTAGTTAAACGGCTCAAGTTTGATCCCGCCCTTGCTTCGGGGCCCATTTTGACGACCATAACGGACATGTGCGGATTTTTCTTCGTCCTGAGTTTTGCTACGGTGGCGCTTGGCCGCCTCACCTGATCGAGTTATTTTTAGAGTCATACGGGGTATAGTATCCGCTTTTTCTATGCCTCGTCCTCTCGGATGTCTTAGGAAAAGGATATCATACGGTGTTAGCAACAAGCTGACGATCGGTCAGGATAAGGGGGTAATCCAACAGCGGCAGGTCATGGACCTCCAGGGTTCTTTTGCTGGCGGTTGTTTTCGTTGGCGCATAGGCTTTGCCATCGAGCGGATCGATCAAAACCGGATCGGTAATAGCGGCATCTTCGGGAAATGTCAGGCGGAGAGAGATAGTGCGCATTTTCCATTCCTGTTGAAGATTCGCGGGAAACCAACAGGCATACAATGCACGGCCGTCCCGCACGAATTCACCTTGTTGAATCAATTGCGTATCCTGATCAAGAAAAATGGGTGATAATGCAGTTGGTTTTGTTTTTGCATCGAAAAGTGCGCAGAGGCATTGATAGGCGTAGTAGGCAGGTTTTGGCGTGTAATCAGCGCCCCGTAAAAGTCCTTTGAAATTGGTCTTGCTGCGGTAATTGAGAAGATCGACGGTATGGAAATAGCTTGTAAGGGCAATGCCAAGACGCAGATCGATCAAGATGCGCCGGAGAAGCCACTTAGCCTGGGATGTCTCGGTCCAGTTGAGTTTGGAAAGCGCACCGACGCTTTCCGGGCCTCCTTGTGAGGGGCAGCCGTTTTCGCCCTGCCAGAGTTCGATGCCTTTTCGCCGTGTGCTGATTGCCTCGCGAAGCCGGAGGATCTCCCGGTCATAGTTGTCTTCCGGTAGTGCACGATAGGGGTGATAGGACACAATATCGATATGATCCGTCAGGCCGGCTTCCAGGCACGCTTCGATGTACTCCATCTTAATGCCGGAACATGCCAGACCAATGATGGAGGCGCCGGACACTGCCTTTCGGATTACCGGGGCGGTTTGTGCAACGAGATTGACATAATCGTGCGCGTTGGGTTTGTTGGGTTGCCAAAAGTTGGAGATATTGGGTTCATTCCAAATTTCCCAGTGTTTGACGCGGGCGGCAAAATGCTCCGCCAATGCCTGAGTGAACCGGAGCCATGCCTGCATGGCCGTGTCATCATACACCGGAACCCATCCTACGGCATACTCATCCGGCGCCGAGGGGGTGTAGAGCGTGTTGCCGTATCCCAAATTAAACCAGGGTTGTATCCCGATGGCCAGCAGGGAATCCACTACATCGTCAAGCCATTTGAAATCATAGTTGCCCCGTTCTGTTTCACAGCGGCACCATCCGGTCTGACACCGCGCCCATTTGACCCCCAATTGGGCCAAATGTTCATAGGTGCGCACCGGGTTGAAACATTTTCGATCCAAGACCTCGAACCCAACGGAAAGCGGGGAAGCTTCAATGGATTTCGAGGGCCGCGGAGTCACCTGTCCGATTCGTTTGAGACCAAGGGCGTCCAGCACACCCGTTTTATCCGCCATGATCGGGGATGTGCTCACTGTTTCGTTACCCAAAGCCGCGCACGACAGTCCCGCTGCCGTCAATGCAAGAAATCTTCTCCGCCCGATGCTCTTCATGAAACTCTCCTCAAAATGTTAAGCACCATAACAGATCCATAGACTAACTGGCTGCGTCCTTTAATTGCATCTTTGCTCCCAATGACATAAGCTTTGGATGAAAAATATTATGTGACAGATGCTATCCATTGTTGAGCGGTTCAAAAGGCTTTTCGTTTGAACAGCAAAGAAAGGGAATAAAAAATGAGTGATCAGCACCGGGCACTTTTCCGGATCTGCCTTGTTGCGTCCGTTTTGACGGGTATGATTGGCATGAAAACGGCAGGGTGGGCAGATCCTCCCATAGAGGTGCGGATTGCCACATTCGACATTGACGTTACCCCGCCGATAGGTTCGTTTTTGGCGTATGATCCCGTCATAGGCCAGGGGGAATTGGGACTTCGCGCGCGCGGAGTAGTATTGATGGGCGCAGACAAGCCCATCGTTTTGTGCGCGCTGGATTGGCTTGGCATTGGGAGCGGGGGATATGACGCATTCCGTGAGGCGCTTGCAGAGGCCGCCGGCACCGATGTGAATCGCGTGGCAGTCCACACCCTGCACCAACATGACGCGCCGGGCTGCGATTTTACGGCGGAACAGATTTTAAAGGATCAGGGGATAGCGCCTCATCGGTATGAAGGAACGTTTCAGCGTGAAGTGATCCAACGTTTGTCCAAAGCGGCGCATGAGGCATTGGATCATGCTCAACCCGTGACGCACCTGGGATTGGGAAGCGCGCCGGTGAAGGAAGTGGCTTCCAACCGGCGAATTGTGGGGCCGGACGGCAAGGTGGGCAAGGCGCGGTATACCGCATGCAAGGATCCCGTATTGAAAGCGGCCCCGGAGGGGGTGATTGATCCACTCGTATCATTGATCAGCTTTTGGAACGGAGAATCGCCCGTGGCGGTGCTCAGCTATTATGCGACGCATCCGCAGAGTTACTACCGCACGGGAATCGCCAACCCGGATTTTCCAGGCATTGCGCGTTTTTTCCGGCAGTTAGCCGTGCCGGATGCTCTGCATATTCATTTTAATGGCGCGGGCGGGAATGTTGGCGCGGGAAAATACAATGACGGCGCGCACGAGAACCGGCTCGTGCTGGCGGAGCGGCTTGCGGATGGAATGCGCCGCGCATGGGAAGCCACCGAGCGTTTTCCCCTAACGACAAGCGATGTTCACTGGTCCGTTCTTCCTGTGGCATTGCCGCCCGGTGCGCATTTGAACGAAGAGGAATTGATAGCCCGGATGCGTGCAGAGAAGGACATGACCATCATCGAGGATTGCGCCAGGAAAGTGGGGTGGCTGCGCCGGTGTAAAGCGGGAATCCCCATTAATGTTTCGTGCCTGACCTTGGGCCGTGCGCGCATTCTGCATCTTCCCGGAGAACTCTTTGTGGAGTATCAATTGAATGCAAAGGCAGCGCGTCCGGATCTTTTCATTGCGATGGCTGCCTATGGCGACTATACGCCCGGCTATATCGGCACCACGGTTGCCTACGAACAGGGAGGATATGAAGCCAGCCCGAGGTCGAGCAATGTCGCCCCGGAAGTGGAGGGGGTGCTCATGGACGCTATCCGGAAATTATTGGATGTGAAAGAAGCGGTTAAAAAACCATAATGTGCCGTTCAACCGCTTTGTTATAGGAGTGCGGCGCCTTTTATCGTCATGATCTCGTTGGTCGCATCCATAATCTGGAGTAGTTTGGCATCGCGCATATACTTTTCGAGCGTATATTCCTTTGAAATGCCATAGCCCCCAAGAATTTGCACCATCTCGACCGTGTGTTTCATGGCCATGTTCGTGGCGAAGACCCGCGCGGCGGCGGACATCTTAAGATCGCCGAGACCCGTGTTGCCCAGCACCCAGGATGCTTTCCAGAGCAGGCCGCGCGCGGCTTCGATGGCTTGGAAGGCCTCGAATAGCCGAAATGACATGGCTTGATGCTGCACAATCGGCTTGCCAAACTGAACACGCTCCTTGGCATAGGACAATGCCTCTTCATAGGCCGCGCGCAGCAGCCCGAGCGCCAGATAGCCCACCCCGATGTTCCCCACCGTCTTGATGGCATTGTGAATCATCGGATAATGATCGCCGGACGGCATGATCATGTGATCCTCTGGAATTTGCGCGGCCTCAAACGACACTTCGGCCTGATTCAGTGCGCGCAAGCCTATTTTATCCAGGGCTTTGCCGCGCGTGACGCCTTCACCCAATGGCACAAGGAACACTCCGGAACCACAGATCCCCTTCGAGGAATCCATGCAGGCAAACACCAGATAAAGATCGGCAATGCCGCCGTTGCTCACAAAACTGGATTTCGCGCCTTGGAGAGTATATCCATTTGCACTCTGGACAGCCGTGGTCTCGTGATGCACGCAAGGATCATGATAATTACTCCCGTCCGAGCCGATATTCGGCTCTGAACTGCCCCAGGCCGAGATATGCTGTGCTTCGGTGTCCTCGCAAAACGGTCTTACGTATGCCTCGATTAAACCGGTCTGATGAGGGGCCAGCACACTCAGGAATGCAGGCGCCACCGATGCCGCCAGCAATCCCGCAGCAATGCCCGCGCCGCCCGCCGCCAGTTCTTCCCACACCAGGCCCCTGGTCACCGGATCAAGCCCAAGCCCGCCATGCTCTTCCTTGATGCCCATCTTGTGGAAACCCAGTTGATAGGCCAGCCGCATCGTATCGCGGAAAATAGTACTTTTGAAGACTTCATCCGGATCCGCCATGCGGTCCAATTCGATTTCGGCCGGACGCACCACCTCGCGCGCGAATCGCGCCGCCATGTCGCGGATTGCCACCTGGTCTTCAGTCAAATCAAAATCAATCATGGCCGAATTCCCAATCGGTCCTCGAAAAGGAATGCGGCAGAAACGCCTCCGGATCAACTTCCGCCAGCACGGTTCCGGGCAACAAGCGGTTGGTGCTGGTGAAATAATACGAGGCGATGACCTGCTTACACACAATCTCGCTCCACGGATCATACGGTGATTCCGCGAAGACGATTTCCCCCGCGCCCATCTCAAAACAGTGATAGTCGAATTCGTTTCTCTGCCGCACCAAGAGCACCGGACCATCAAATCCACGGCTCAGATCGGACGCCGGCATATATTTAAACAAGAAATTAGGACCTACTTTCAGCGGCGGCTCATCAAGCTTTACGGCGAGTTGCGCACGCACCGTGACAAACCGTATCCCGTGGCGTTCAATCCAGCCTTCCGCCGTGTCCCCTTCGCGATGCAACGCAACGTTGCCAAGTTTCTTGGGGAATCCATAGATGTTGCGGCCATTGTGCATGCGCGCCTCGTCATTCAGCGGCATGGACAGACAGTAGTTGCCCGCCTCGCCCTGATACTGACACCGGACAAAAATCGCACCCTCCTGATAGCTCGGCCCAAGGTTCGTTTCGGGAAAATCCGCGATGTAACACAAGGCCCAAGGCTCCGCCGCGGGTTCAAGCGGAGGCGGCAGCAACCGCGCAATGACCGCCGGGTCCGTTTCGTAGAGTATTCCCAGCATCCGCGCCCCGGGAAATTCGCGCACCGCGCGATCAAAATACCGATCCATTTCCTCCGGTGTCTTTACAAAACCCATTGCATTCTCCCTTCTTACATCCGTGTGGTTTATCTCTTCGATACACTTCGCACCAACATGCAGCAATACGTCCTAGAACCACCGACCCTCTCTCAGGGATGTCATTGGACCAGAATTCATTGCCGGACTTCAACTGTGACCGAGACTTGAGAGCATGAGCAGGTAGTAGGCGTTATGGGGCAACCATGGCTCGGCAGATTCGGCGCCGGGCGGGCTCCCAGGACCGGATCTCAGATCGAACCACGGGCGGTCCGAGTTGTCCGGCGGACGGATGATGCCATTGGGTATCGCGCCGGGCACGGCGCCGCGTTCATGGCCGGGAATTTCGGCGTAAAGATGATGAAAATAAATCCGTTCCGACGTTCCCATGCCTTCGAACATGCACAGGTCCAGCGGGTTCATGCCAAGGATCCAGTGGACTTGGTTCGCGGCGTGCGATCCCAGGCGTGTAGCCAGTTCCGGTTCGTCCTGAAACACGGATGCGGTCAGATTCGCCGCCCAGGCTGCGGACAGGTACGCGCTGTTGCTTCCGCCGAACCAATCATCGCGGGCCTTAAAATAAAACGGGGCGCCGCCGGTGTAGTTGCGCAACAGCCCAAAAGGATTGTCCGCAAGGCGAAATGACCATGCGAAATAAGCGCGCAGACTTTCCCGGATGCGTCCGCGTAATGGCGACGTCGGAACTTCCAATGCGAAGCGCGCCAGGGCTGCCGGGATCACGCCTTCATCCACAATTTTCATCTCGGGCGGTCCGCCCGGGGTTCGCGCAAACCAGCCCGCGAGCGCAAGGCTTCCGCGCTTGCCCGCGAGCGCAAGGCTTCCGCGCTCGCCCGCGTTCGTGTTCTGGAGTTCAAGCAGCTTGCCGGCAATTCGCTCAGCCATCGAAAGGTATCTTGCCTCGCCGGTGCTCCGCCACAACTCGATCGCAGCGAAAACCTGCCGAGGCTCGTACGCGGCCAGAATGCGTTCTTCATACACGGCCCAGAGTTTCCGGGCGGCGTCGAGGTACACGGGTGCATTAAGACGCCGCCCCAAGACCGCCCACGCGGCAATGGTGTAGGCGCCGAGGTCACTGGGGTCATTAGTATTTATAACACGATCATCCCGGTTGCCGGGGATGCCGTCGGTGTCGTGCTCCGGAATGCCGTAGTAGTCGATGTCATTGGTGACATTCATCCAGATATGGCCCGTAGCCGGGTCCACCATCTTCCGCATCCAGTCCGCACCCCATACGGCTTCATCCAGGATATCCGCCTGGTGATTGCCGTCGCGGTCCATCGTATCGAAAAAGGCCGGATCGCTCTCGTAGGCGCACATCATTGCGTAGACGGAAACGGGCGTGTTATCTCCCATATGCTTATGCATATCCCCGGCGTTGTGATAGCCCCCCGTGACATCTACATGACGTCCATCTGGAAGCTTGGCGTCATCCATGTGACACGGCCCATGCCAACCCGGCACCTCGCACCCACACCGTTGAATTGAGTAAAAGCGATACGCCAGGTCAGCCGTCTCGTGCAGATGAAGACGAGGGCCGACATGTACGGAAACGTCCTTTGCCTGTGTATCGGCTATCCCCGCTTCCAGCGTGTACGTGCCAGGATCAATCTCATTTACAATGCCCGCGAAGTAGTAGCTTCCCCAATCGCTGCCGTGTTCGCCTTCGACCCGTCCAATCGGGATAAGCGAACCCTGATAGGCGGTTTGCTGTTGATTTTTTAAGGCAAACCTGCCGATGCCATCAGCGGGAAAGAACGTCGATGCAACAACGAAGCGCACGGGGCCGCCCGCATCGTAGCCAACTTGGTCCGTATAAATATGAACATTCGGTTTCCTCTCGGCAAGGGGAATGAGTTCGACGGAGCGAATACGCCATGTACCGGACTGTGGTGGAAACGTCAGCATGAGCAAAAGATGATCCGCATCCGCCATACAGGGGAAACAGGCCGTTGTAATCAGTGTTTCGCCCGCAAGAATGCCCGCAGGCTCCAGAGAATAGTCCTGTTTGATCTGTCCACGCGCCCCATATTGACGCACTACGATTCCCGGCGCCGGCAGATCGTATTGTTTGAGGTGCACACGCGCGACAAAACTTCCGGGGACGTCCTCCTCCGGGATGAGCACGGGCGTGGCCGAAAGCAGGAATGCGCCCTCCCCCTTTCTCACTATCAACCCATGCTCGCCGTCTTGGTCTTCTACCGCGAAAGAACCCTCCGACTGAGGTGTGGCCGTGTCCGGCACAATCATCCTGCGCCAGCCGCGGGGCGTATGGTTCTGTTTCTCATCGTTCGCGGGCGGATCGAGGAACTGAAAATCACCGTTGGTCAGAATCGATTCCGATGGGAACACCCTCAGATCGTCGAGCGTTATCAGTGCATCATCTAGCGAAACATCGATGTTGCACGCCAGCCCTTCAATGGGTTCCTTCATTGTTATGTCGCAGGCGCCATAGATCCAGCCCGCTTTGTCCGGATCGCTTCCAGGTTCTTGGGAACGCGTTCGTGCGATGATCTTGTGCCGGCCGCGCTCTTGACCTTTCCCGTCAAGCAGAACACAGTCAATCTGATATCCCGCGCCTTCCGCTTTCATCCACACTTCCGCGCGATAGTGGTCCGGCGTTGGCAGGAGATGCGGCGTTTCAAACAGTGAAAAACGGTTTTGTGCTCCGCGTCCGTCAATCACCAACGCAGGGCCCATATCACGTCCCGCGTCTTGCTGCCATGTTCCCTGGACGCCATGCGGAAACGGAGCCAATGTGCCGTTGTCACCGTCAAGCACTACTACAGCCGCCGCCCATGCGCCTGAACTTGCGCCGAACACAATGAGACTGGTTGTCAGTATGAGCCCTGCGGCATAACGGTTTCGAGCAATGGAGGGTGCAGCGTTCATGGTGTTGGGAGACATCCGGTTTGTTGCATATCGTACCGGCGGCAGGGCCACAGGATCATTTCGGGTTTCCAAGACCCCCCGCACGTAAGACAGTACAGGTTGCCATTGTGGGACGGAATGAGAATCTCGACGCGGCCATCCTGGTCGTAGTCACACAGCGTGGGAGATGCGGCGATACGCTTCTTGACCGGGAAGCACCATTTGATCACACCATGGTTGGAAAGACCGTATACATTTCCGTTCGCTGCGCCGAAGATCACTTCAATCTCGCCGTCCCCATCCACATCCCCCAGCGCCGGCGCACTTTCAATCCAATCCCCCGCATTGAAACTCCACTTCTCCTCCCCCAAATTGCTGAGGCAGTAGAGATATCCGCGGCCGCCGCTGTACAGGACTTCGCGCGCCCCGTCCCCGTCGATATCGCCTGCGGCTATGGTCGTATCGATTCTTCCTGGAAACGTGCGATGATTCCAAACAACCTTCCCGGCCTTCCCGTCAAGACAGTAGAACACGCCGTCACTGGACGCCGCAAAAACCTCCGGAATGGGAGCATTCATCATATCAGCGATCACAGGGCCATTGTTGAAAGCCGCCGCGCCGCGGAACGTCCATACCAATTCACCCTTGTTGTCCACACAAAATACCGAATACGGTCCGCCGCAAAACACAAGTTCATCTTGGCCATCGTTATTCACATCCCCAACCGCCAGCGGACCGTCAGGTCCAGGGGGCGGCATGTGACGCTCCCATACGAGCGCACCATCCCCGGAGCGGCGTTCGAGTTGGCCTGACGTCGATATCCAGTAAACCTCCGGCGTGCCATCATGGCCGGCGTCTGCAATCACGGCATTGCCCCAGGGAATGCCTTCTTCAATCTCGGCCTTCCATCGGACATCGCCTTCGGCACTCAGACAAACAACACCGTCATTGCGCGTGGTCACCAGGATCTCCGGTTTACCGTCACCATCAAGGTCGCCGGCCGTAGGCGTGCCAGTAAGTCGTAATGTGAAATCCTGGCAGGTCCAAAGGGTTTCACGATTCGCGCTCAGACACATGAGCTTTCGTTCCTCGCTGGATTCCATGAGGATTTCCAGGCCGTGCGCTCCGCTGAGATCCGCCACGACCGGCGATGCATAGACCCGGCTGCCCACCTGATACGTCCACAACAGCGCCGGTTGTGCCGCCGTTTGGGGGCTGACCGAAACCGCATCGGGCAGTAATACGAAAAACACCAACACAAGGAGAATGATTTTCATCCGCGGGATGTTCAGTATCCGTGTTTTCACCATGTACATTCCTTCGCCAATACACTCTCTGAAGCGTGCATTCCAGAGAATAATGTCATTGGACCAGAATGTATTGCCGGGCGTCAACTGGCCCTTTTGCCAGGATTGGCAAACCTGCAGGTCAATCGCCTAGGATGGATTTCGTGTTACTGCTCGTTCCAAAGTTGCACTTTGGAACGCACTTGTCCCAAAAGCTGTGCTTTGATATGTGACAAACCTCGGGAGATGCATGATGACACCCGTATGGATCAGTCTGGTGTGTGTCACGGTAACTATGGCCGCTGGAAGCGGTCTTGTACCATTGTTGTCTGACCCCGTTGATATGGTGTCGCGCAATGATGTGGTGTATGACACGCCGTCCGTGGAGCCGTGGGAGGCGATGCCGGTGGGCGGCGGCGATCTGTCAGCCATGGTACGGTGCGATGGCGCGGACATTCACTTGCATCTGAGCAAATCGGATGCCTGGGGCTTCGCAGCGCCGCCGGATGCGCCGGTGGGCACGCGGTATTTTAATAATGTCAGTCCGGGGCACGTGCAGATACACTTGGCCGAGGGAGGAAAAAAGCTTGCTAATACTTCATTCAAACAGCATCTGGATCTTTATCATGGACAGATTGTATTGACGCTGGGCGGAGAATCCGGACTGTGCGTGAGGGTATGGGGGCATCCTGACCGGCGTGTGCTTATCCTTGAATTTGAGGAGAACTCCAAAATTCCCGGACCCTTGCGTGTGGAACTCTCCGAGTGGCGCGATACCATGCATGTGGCCGCGGGAAAGGACTGCGTGCATGCTCAAGAAGTCCAGACACGGTCCGCTCGGCCTCACCTCGCTTCCGCAGGCATGCAGGATTACTTCAACGACGAAAATGATCCACTGTTGAACCGCGAAACGGCGGTGGTCGTCACCGCGCCGGGTGTCTCCGGAGTAAAAACGCAGGTTGAGGGACAGAAAGGATGGATCGAACTTCCTCCGGAACGGCCCAACCGATTCATGGTCGTTATTGCGTGTGAGATTACATCGAAACGGGGCGCACTCGACAACGCGCGCAACTCCGCACGTGCAATTCCGGCGGATTCAGTTGCCCAGTTGGCGAAGGAACATGCGGCATGGTGGCAAGACTATTGGTCGAGGTCGTTCATCCGTCTGGAAAGTCCCGGCGACGACGCGCGAAAGGTCACGGCGGCCTATTATGTGCATATGTATACCCTGGGATGCGTCAACCGGGGGGCCGTGCCTGCAAAATGGGACGGTGGTCCGGGATTACTCCGAAATGACGACCGCACGTGGGGTCTGGCGGAGTGGATTCAGGAAATTCGCTTTACCTTCCTGCCGCTGTATGCAGCGAATTGCCTCGATATGGCCAAGGGACTGCCCAATCACTATTCGGCAATGCGGCCATACTTGCGCGAACAAACCCAAAAAATGTGGGGTTTGGATGGGATCTGGATCCCGGAGACAGTCTTGCCATGGGGCGGCATTGAAGATTGGGCACTGCATGCTGACGGCATGCCTCTGCTTCCCCATTTCAAGCTGTGGGATCCCAAAACGCGTCCATATGGCCGGTTCGAAGCCTATAATCCTTATGTTGGTTTTTTGTTCACGGCGGGACTCGAACTCTGCTGGCACTACTTGACGTATGCACGGTATTCAGGCGATGAAACTTTTTTGCGGGATCAAGCCTATCCGATGCTGCGGGATGTCTGTGTGTTTATCTCCGGGTTGCTTCGCGAAGGTGCCGATAAACGATTCCACCTGGACCCTGCGAATGCCCTGGAAACATGGTGGCTCGCAGGCGATCCTTCCGATACATTGGACGGCATCCGCGCGATCTTTCCGGAGTTCATCCGTCTTTCCGAGGTGTATGGCGTAGATGCCGGTGCGCGCGCGCGGTGTGCGGAGCAATTAAGCCGCCTCCCGGACCAGCCCAGAGGTGTTTGGAATACCGAAGGAGTGATTGACGCCTCCATCGACGCCTATGCTCCGGCGATCCGGATGGGTGATCCACCGCGCATTAGCAATTTTGAGAATCCAGCCCTGTATCGGGTATTTCCGTTCGGTCTGAGCGGGATCGGAACGCCCGATTACGAACGCGCCGTGCGCACGTTCGAGCACCGCATCTGCACGAATGTGCAGGGTTGGTCCATGGACCCCATTTGGGCGGCACGGCTGGGCTTGCGCGATCAGGCATGCGCCCTGCTCATGGAACATTATCGCAAATGGAACAAATACCGCTATGGCGGCTGGGACAGCGAAAATTCTAATGATCTACCCGGACGTTTAGCATTAACGCCCTACCTCGATGCGGGCGGCGTCAGCGCGTATGCCTTGCAGTCTATTTTGTTACAAAGCCACAACGACGTAATTCGGATTGCCCCAGCCCTCGCCTCTGACTGGGCCGGCATCTTCCGCTTGCGCGCCGAAGGTGGATTCCTCGTAACGGCGGAGGTTTCCGGCTCGACAGTCCGTAGCGTTAAGATTGCCAGCTTGTTGGGCAAATCCTGCACACTCACAAATCCCTGGCCGGACGAATGCGTTGTACGCGATGGTGATGCTGTGATTATTTCGACTCCGGATCGCAATGTGCGTTTTGATACAGCAGCGGGTCATGCCTATGTAGTGGAACAGCAGCATTGAAGCTTCCTTCCGATTTCCGCAGAATACGTTTTGACAAAGAGAGGAACACACATGAAGAGCAAGCGCATAGTTCAATTTGCCTGGATGGCGGTGAGTATTTCGATAGCGTTTTCATCGATTGCAGCGCCGATGCTCGATGAATCCCCTGCACAAACGGGGGAATGGGGCTTTCGACCAGATGACGGAGCCTCGCCGGTAAATCCCCCTGGGTTTTCGTGGCGGCCTTGCAAGGATGCGGACCACTATGTGCTGGAAATTGCACAAGATAGCGAATTTAAGAATAGTGTGCTGAGTGAAGCATCCATACCCTGGTCAGCGTATTGTCCTTCAAAGAAACTTAACGCTGGAACCTATTTCTGGCGGTATTGTGCGGTGGATGCTGCGGGTGAGACGTCTGAATGGAGTCATATCCGGACATTTTCCATCAGCGGGGATGCGGTGGTGTTTCCACAACTGACCCGGCAGGAACTGAAGCAGCGCATGCCGGCAGAACACCCCCGTCTCTTCTTCCGTCCGGAAGACCTTCCCCGATTACGCGAACAGGCGCAAGGGCCATTGGCGGAACGCTGGACAAAATTGCTTCAGGCTGCTGATAAACTTCTGGTTACTCCTCCGGATACAACCGATCCGCCGAAATACCCAAAGACTGTTGATCGCAGGAAGACGCCGGGAGAATGGAAAAAGATCTGGTGGGGGAACCGGGCGCGTGTTATCGCCGTTGCGGACAGCGCCGCCACGTTGGGATTTGTGTATCGGATATCCGGCGAGGAAAAGTATGCGAAGGCCGCGCGCGACCTGCTGCTGGCCGCCACCAAGTGGGATCTGAACGGCGGCACGAATTACCGTTACAACGATGAAGCGGCAATGCCCATGCTCTATATGGCGGCGCGCGCCTATTCCTGGTGTTATCCCGTGCTGAGTGAGAGTGATCGCGCGGCCATCGCCGCCATGATGCGGGAACGCGGATCACAAGCGTATAAACATCTTCGGGCCAATAAACATCTTTGGCATCCGTACAATAGCCACAGCAACCGCGCATGGCATTTTCTCGGCGAGACGGCCATCGCGTTTTACGATGAAATACCGGAAGCGCCGGAATGGCTGGATTACGCCATGACGATCTTTTACACTGCCTATCCAGTCTGGGGCGATGACGACGGGGGCTGGCAGGAAGGCATGGCGTATTGGAACAGCTACCTTTCCTTGTTTATGTATTGGGCATCGATTATGTCCTCGGCATTCGACATCGATGTGTATCAAAAGCCCTTTTTCCGGCATGCGGGTGACTTTGCCATGTACACCATGCCGCCCGGAACCGGCGCCGGTGCGTTCGGAGACCTCGCAGAGGGCTCCTCCGCGGGAAGAGTGGCCCCGCTTATGCTTTTTTTGGCGAATGGCTCCAGAAACCCCTATTGGAAATGGTATGCGGATGCCTGCGGCGCCAAACCAGGCGACGGTTACCTGGGGTTTCTTTATGCGGGACAACTGTCCGGCCTCGAAAGTAAAGCACCGGAGGATTTGCCCACTTCCCGTTGTTTCCATGGAACCGGTCTGGCCGCGATGAATACAAATTTGCTGGACGGAAAGAACAATATCCAGGTTCACTTCAAGAGCAGTCCGTTTGGCCGTCAAAGTCATGGCTATAACTCAAACAACGCCTTTCTGTTGAACATCAATGGCCAGCGCGCCTTTATTCAATCCGGCAAACGTGACCTGTATGGCAGTGAACATCATAAGAACTGGATGTGGGAAACAAAGTCGGACAATGCCATTTTAGTGAACGGCGAAGGACAGATTCCGCATGTCTCCACGGCAAAAGGGAGCATTACTGTATTCGAGACGTCGCCTGCGGTGGATGTCGTAGTGGGAGAAGCGGCCGAATCCTATAAAGATCTCAAACGATGGACGCGCCGCATGGTCTTCTTTAAACCCAATACGATTCTGATCCACGACCTGCTTGATGCGCCGGAACCCGCCACGTTCGACTGGCTGCTCCACGGCACAGGACCCTTCACCATCGAAGGGCAGGAATCCCATTGGGAGGGCAATGCAGGAAAAGCGCGCATACAGTTCCTTGATCCCGCAGGCCTTGCCCTCTCGCAGACCGATGTCATGGACCCGCCCCCCGGCGATTACGCAAAATTCTCGCTGAAAGAATGGCACTTAACGGCACGAACCGGAGAAAAAGCGCAACATCAGGAATTTCTTGTGCTGATCACACTGCAAGACGTTGATGTGTCAATAAAACAAGAAGAAGGAAATCCGTCCCGCCTTCAGATGACGCTTCCCAACGGGATAGCCAACGTTTCCCTTGAACCGGACCATTTTTCAATCGATGCGCCGGGGTTTAAAAAAATGTTTTGATGATGATCTCAACCCGTATTTTTCACCCGAATATCATGGCACATGCATGGGTCCGGCCTTGTTTACCAGGACTCGGAACCGTGTTTTTCCGCTGACAGGTTTTCCTTCCAATACATCTTCTTCGGTAAATGTTGCCATTAAAATTTCCCGGGCGTCTTTTCGCGAATAATCGTAAATGACATAGATGAGTCCATCCGGAGCCTCGACGCCATCTGGATAGCTAACGCCAGCACGCTCATCAATCAAGAGTCCGCCTTTCCATGTTTTTCCATCATCGCCGGAAAGAAAGGCCGTCAGATGGGATCGTCCATGATTTTCCGGAGGCGCGTGTTTCACCAGGAGCAGTTTTCCGCTTGCCAGGCGGCGAATAAAGAATCGGGCGGCGGAATCAATATGTTTAACCGTTTCGGAAGGCCGTCCTTCGGACCATGTGCGCCCGCCGTCGGTGGAAAAGCTCTCGCCGATGCCGTATCCGGTTCGAACCAGCATCCAGAGCTTTCCATCGGACAGTTCAACCACCATGTGTTCATCGCACTTCCTGTCCTTCACATCCGAGCGGCCCAGCGGCGCAAACGTTTTTCCGTTGTCCGTTGAGCACACCACCCAAGAACCGGAGGGCTGCGCGGTGTCGATGCTGTATTTTGGATCGGGCGTGTTTGCGGGTATTGCCCAAATCGCCGCAGGCAGTAGCCACGCCCCTGAACGCAGCACCGTGGGCTTGTTCATCATGATGCCGTCGCAGAGTCTGCGTGGCGCGGACCATTGAGGATGAGGATTTTCTGGCTCATTGGCAGTCATGGCCCAGACACCCGCGCGGCCATCCCACCACGTTACTCCTTGCGCCCAAAACAGCCATAGTGTCCCGTTTGGATCACGCCATAAACACGGATCGAAAGCCCGCACGATACCTTCCGGGTCAATTGCAAGCGTGATATCCGGCCAAGTGACGCCATCATCTCCGCTGGTGGACAGCATCACGTAATTTTCAGGCCCTTCTTCTTTTCCTCCTCCGTACCAGGTGGCCCATAACCGGCCATTTGATGCGCGCTCGATGCCGGGGATGCCTTGAAACAGGCGGTTCGCTCCGGCGTACTCAGCACCGGGCGGTGATGCTATGCGGGGCGAGTTGAGGGCGAGTTCCTTCGGCGGAACTTCGCCTGCGTCCTGCGCCAAACACGATATAGTGCAAACAAAAACAAGGGAAAGAGCCCATAAAATTCTCATTACAACCTCCATACTCTCAAAAGAACCTATATTTCTCTGGGGTTATTCAGGCAGCGGGGTTGGAGCATCCAATCGAACCCAATCCGCGGTAAGCGATATCAATGCGGGAGGAATCGCGCCTTGCAGGCCCTGGAGTGCGCCGTGGTAATTTCCCGAAGCATCGCGCCACAAAGCAATGTCACAAGGTTCTTGCAGTTCGATTTTCATGCTTCCGCTCTCAAACCGTTTTAAATTTCCCGCTGCCATGGCGTTTACGGAACCATCTGCCGCCAGGCGCACCGCCGCCACGCCCACGGCATCGAACGCCACCGTGTGTCCATCGATATCGAGTGTGGTGAGTATGGGATCGCCCGCGGGATCATTCTGCCCGGCAAGAACAAGACGCGTGCCGTCCACCAGGCGGCAATGACCCGCGGCCGGAGGCTGCACAAGCTTGGTGTTCCAGCAGACGGCATCAACGGCGGGTGTCCCCGCCTGAACACTGCGCGGCAGGACCTCTAATAGCGCGGCAAGGCATGCAGCGCCATCCGGATAAGGAATCATCTTGTCGGGGAGCGTTGCATTGCCATCAAACGGTTTCCCGTCAAAATCACGGGTCCAATCCCCTACACGGTTCAATGCTGTTTTACCGTCCGCCGCGTTGCGGAAAAATTCGGCGATGGAGGATCGCTCGAATTCCGGGTGATAGAGAACCACCCAGTCATACCGCTGCGTCCCATAGGCGATTTTTCCGTTTTCTATTTTCACGGCGCCCGATTCAATCTCGCTGGTCGGAATGAGGTCCGTGTAATATCCGGCGCGCCACAGGGCATCCGCAACATCCTTCCCCACGTCTTCATAGGCGGGCCCGGCCCAATTCATTGCGCAGGGATGGCCGAAGATGACTGCAATACGGCAATCCAACGGCGCAGGCTGAATAAAATGAAGCATGCGGATGCGCGCTTCGCCGCGCATGAGATTTCCGGCAAACAACTGCGACATGCGCCATCCGGGCGCTTCCTTCAACGGATACAATGGATGGTAATTGATGCGGCCCCCGGCCAGTGCATGTGACCAGACAGCCGTTTCGTACTGACTTTTCTCAGGCGCATAAAACATGTTGTACCAGACGGAGTTGTTCCATTTTTTCGCCATCGCGGTGCGGACACAGAACGGCGTAACCTCATCGGTCTGCGCATAATCGCGCCGCGCGGCCCACCAATCGAGGCCGTTCTTCTTGAATTCCCGGCTGTCACAATAGGGGTACCACGTCGGATGCGTGGAAACCATGGCCTCTTGACCAAAGACTTCTTTCACCGCCCGATAAAAATCGCCTTCAATCTCCACATTCCGCAACCGGTTCATTTCCATGAAATGATTCACCGCGCCCTGCCGATCTCCTTCACGGCCAACCTCGCCCGCATACATCAACAGACAATCCCGCACGAGATCGCGGCCGGTGCGTTGGTTATAGGCCAAAGCCATCGGTTCGGAATACCAGAAATCGTTGTGTTTCGGCGTGCCGTCAAAACAGGGCGGGAATCCCCATTCGTCCTTGCACGCGCCCACCAGTTTTACGTCCGCGTAGCGGCGCAGGAGTTCCCGCTGGAATTCCAGCAGGTGCGGCGCGTAAACATCCGGAGTAAGATGAGAAAACGCAACACAGGCACAGACGATGGGCTGATCCGTGGCTGTTTTGGGCGCCGCGATTCGGATCTTCTTTTCACTGCGCTCCTCAATACGGCACGCGGAAGTAATATCGACCACAGTACCGGGGGCGATGCTGCCTTCTGATCGGGCGAATGCATACACACGCATTAACCGGCTTGCCAGGGGCAAGTATGGCTTGGCGCGGCCCGTGTAATGATCGCTCAGAGTCTCTGACGTGATTTCTAGAACAGTGTCCCCTTCGCCGTTTCGGGGCGTTTCCCGAATACGCAGCATTTCCTGCATTTCATCCGGATAGGCCGTTTGAAACGCTTCGCGCGTCAGCCGGACATCCAGGTCCAGGGCAACACGGATGTCAAAACGAGCGGCATATTCCATCGCCTCGCGAAGCGTGTCGTGGACAAACGCGTCGGTGAGTTCGCCCTGGGGAATGCGCAAACTCGCCGTCAGAAGGGTAAATTTGGCATGTTTCGCCACGATGTCAATATACGCGCGGTAATTCTGGTCCTTAAAATCCTCTTCATGCCAAAACCAGCATCCGAGCGCGGGCGGAACATTCGGCGGCAAATGAGTTAATACGGGATTTTCCACTGCTCCAGCGGTCGCAACCAGAGCAATCCCGACGAACGCCATCCAACTTTTCAGCATAACAGGTACTCCTTCTTGTCGCTCAATGATTTTTCATGGGTATCCACACGGCCAAATCGCCCGATGCGCGATTGCTGTTGGCATAAAAGGGGATCGCCGTAAAATCCACCGGGATGGTATCGGAAGCATTGTCACAATACAGTGCGCCATCCTTCCACTCCTGAAGCGTGAGCGCTTTCCCTTTAATCAGGATAACGCCGCCAAGTAAATCGGCGCGGTATTCTGTGGCGAATCCGCCATCGGATTGCATAAACAGGCGTTTGATCGGTGTTGGATTGTCCGCCGGCTCCAGGCAATACACGATCGGCCCGCGCATCAAGGCCATCCGCCCGGCGTTTGCCTCCACATTCGGATTGGCGAAGACGGTCCGGACCGGCATCGGAAGTTCAAACGAAATCCGATCGCCGCTTTTCCAGGTGCGACGCAACACGGCATACCCGTGGTTAACAGGAACATCGTTAAACGATTCGCCATTAACAGTAAAAGTGAATGCATTACTCCAGCCTGGAATACGTATGCGCAGATCAAATGCTACAGGGACTTCGGGATCCGGAGAAATCATCACTTTCCCGTCCCATGGATACCGCGTTTCTTGTGATACCATTACTTTCCTTCCCTGCAATGATGTGGTTAACCGGCTTCCCACAAACAAATTGACATAGAGACTGTTGTCAGCAATCCCGTACACATAGCCCGGCAACGCCCCCATGATTTTAAGAAACATCGGCGGACAACAGGGGCATCCGTGCCATTCCCAACGCTGCCGGTTGGTTGCTTCCAGGGGATTTTCATAGAAGTAGCTGTTGCCTTCCAGCGAGACGCCGCTCAGCACGCCGTTGTAAAGCACACGTTCCAGTTCATCGATGTATTTGCCCTCCTGAAAGAGCAGAAACATGTTTTCATGGAAAAAACCCGCCCCAACGGCGGCACAGGTTTCGAGATAGGCGTTATTAGGCAGTACATAGTCCGGTCCGAATTTTTCGTCGTTCGCAAAGGCCCCCACGCCTCCGGTCAAATGCATTTTTTTGTATACCATGTTTTCCCAAAGCCGTTGCGCGGCGTGGGTATAGTCATCGCGGGCATCGGCCCTGGCTGCGGCGGCCAATCCCGCGCACACGAGAGTGGCGCGCACCGCATGCCCCTCAATTGTTTCCTGTTCCAGCAGTGGCTTGTGATCCTGGGCATACGCGCCCCAAGAGGGGCGGTCATCTCCGTATAATTTGTCGCGGATGAATTTCTGGCATTCTGTTTCGTTCGTATGCTCCCAATCCGGTTTTCCACAATGATGTCCGCGTGCTTCCAGCCAGAATTCCGCAAGACTCAGAAAGTCTCGTTCATTTACCGGCATGTCCACCTTATCCTTCACTTCCGGATGATCTCGAAACAGGCGGTATAGATTTACGGCGGCTTCTTCGGCCAGCGGATGGGAGGGGATGATATTCCGCTTGGGTGGCGGCCCCATCGTCTTGAACATGAGATTCGCCATCCGCACTGCCACGTTCAAAAGTGTTGTCCTACCCGTGGCTTCGTAATAATGAGTGCCGGCTTCCATAAGCGCGCCCGCGTTGTATAGATCATGCTGAATGCGTTCATATCCTCCATTCAATCCCCAGCGATGATCAGGCTCCATCAACTGCGTGAAGGTTTCAATATAACCATCGGGATCCTTCGCGGCCGCTGCGGCGATGCGTTCAATGTAACCGTCGATCTGTGATTCCAATGCTGGGTCCGGTTTCACCGTCAGAAAATCGGCTGCCGCCCGGATCATTTCATAAATCAGGCCATCGTACCAGGGCGGCCCGTCATGTCCGCCGTTCTCACCATCTCGCACTCGATCAAAATTTTTAAACGCGCCTGTTTTCTCGAATTTGACAAAGCAGTCCGGTATCGTCGTGTTCCGCCACACAGCGAGTTTCGGCCCCCAAAACTCATCTGAAATCTCAACCTGCGCCAGAGGTGCGGGTGCAACCGTTGCGCCGAATATGCACTGGACGATACAAAGATTCATAAGACACAAAAACATAAAACCTTCTCCGATTTCGGAACAGCATGCATTGCCAACAGGGTTTCAGAATATCAACGTTCGGAGTATAGCATGAGCACGCGGGGCATGTAAGTCTCATGATCGCATTTCCATGAATGTGAAAGCCGGGGAAAGAGTCATGTATTCTTTCACCCGTTCAATGGGAGTTTTTTACACGTGCAGCATATGCAAGCGATAATGAGAAACATCGTGGCAGTGTTCGTTCTCGGTTTGCTGACAGCCTGCCATACCATTCCCGGAACGGAGTCCGTCCGGCAACACGAAATCACCACGTCTTTCTTCACAATTTCCTGGGCGCAGGCACACGTTACATCCTGGCGATATACGCTTCGTCCTGATGGGAATTGTATGGATATTCAGCTTCCTGTAGCTGAACTCGATGGAAAGACAACTCCCCTGACAGTCCGCCAATGGATGGTTATTGAATGCCGGGATCTCAAGCTGAAAGGCGTCAGGGAATATGTGGTTGAAGGCCTGCTTGAGAGCGATGGCACTATTCGGCTCCAAGTGAAATTCCGGGTGGCGGATCAGAGCCCGGTGGCAAGATTCTGTTATTCCTTAACCACCACCACCCCGCATCAACTCACCAAGAAACAGGGGAAAGACAACCTGGTGTATTTGTCGTATCCGATGAAGGACTTTTCAGAAAAAAAAGAAGTCCGGCTGTCGGTGTTCAATGAGATGGTTCATTCCTGCACCTTGTCGGAAGAGGAATTATCTCAAGCTGATTTTGAACATTCCACCCCGGTTACCGGGCCGATACTTATAGGCTCGAATGATCGGTATGCTTTTCTGTGTGCGTACGAACACGACTCGATGTATCCGGATTCTTTTTTGGAATACCGGCTGTATCCGGATAATGACGTGCGATTATGCGCGCGAAGAGGCAATTATTACGACGGCCAGCCCGCAAACGGTTTTTCGAGCATTTGGTTTGAATTCGCCGGGCTAACGGGAAGCGAAAACCAACTTGCGGAAAGGTACCGGGACTTTGTATTGAACTTTTTATCGGAAAACGCCGCAAGCCGGAAACCCTACATTTATTACAACACCTGGGGACGGCAGGAACGGGTGAAATGGAATGGAGGCCAGTACCTCACCACGATGAATCTGGAATACACACTTCGGGAAATTGATCGTGCGCATGAGATGGGCATTGAGGTGTACGTTCTGGATGCCGGATGGTTTAATAAAACCGGCGACTGGGGCGTCAATCTGAAAAATTTCCCGGATGGTTTCGCTCAAATCCGGGAAAAGCTTGAACGCGCGGGCATGCAGCTTGGGGTTTGGATGAATCCTGCCAAAGCCGCCGTATCCAGCCGCGCGCTTCAGGCAAATGAACACTGTCGTAAAACCCGCCTTGGAAAAGCGGCCACGCCCGCGCCCGAATGGGAAACGGAAGACAGCGTGGACATGTGCCTGGTCAGCCCCTATTGGGAATACTATGCGAATGAGCTTATCCGCATGTATAAAGAACTGGGGATTCGCTATTTCTACTTGGACGGCGTTGGACAAATGGGCTGTGATGATCCTAGACACTTTCACGGGACGGCGGAGAATACGGCGGAAGAGCGCGAGACGGCCTATGGCTTTTTGTTGCCGGTATATCTTGGGAAAATCATCGGCAAAGTGGGGGCGGCATGTCCGGAAGTCATTTTCGATTTTGACGTAACGGAATCCCGGAGAATCGGTGTCGGGTTGCAGTTTTTGGCCTCCGGGCGGTATTTCATTCTGAACAACGGCCCGTATTTCAACAACTTCGACTTGTGCCCCCGTGGGAAAAGCATTTTACCCAACGGCTGCCACAATATTTTCATTCATCCAGGCCCCGCTCGCACCTGGTTCATGCGCTCCGTGCTCGAGTATGACCGCTGGATTCCTTCCAATCTGATAATGGCGAATTATATGCCGGATGACCCGGCAAATTCGCAGATTATCAATCTGGCGTCGCTGGCACTGGGACAAAATGCCCTGTGGGGCGATATTCTCGCCGTTTCCCAGGAAGGTGTGTCGTTAATCCACGATATTCTTACCCGCTACAAACAGGTTCGTGACGATGTGGCTATTGCCTCCCCCATGCATATCGGAAAGCCGGGCGACACCCCTGAAATTTATGAAAAAATCAATCAGAAAACCGGAAAAGGAGTGGTGGCAATCTTCGCGAACGGAAAAGGCGCCTTTACCTACACCACCCGGAACAACGTAACCGATGAAGTCTGGCACAACGAAGGTGTAACCATAAACATGACGCAGGACAGCCATGCTCAAATTACGGCAGTGTTTGATGAGGCGTCCGCGAAAATACTCTTCTTCGGAGTGAAATGAATGAGCCGGATACTTGTGCTCTCTGTGATTTTTGGGGGATGTGCGTTTTCACTTCACGCACAGTCCGCACCGAAGGACGAATCCAATAGTGTAATGCTGCCGCCGGCTAAGGTGGCGCTTGAACTGAATCGGGGCATCTCTATTGATCGTCAGTTCCGCACCATCCCGCCGGAATCTATCATGCAAATAAACCAGGACGATATTCACCTGATCAAGTCAATGGGGTTTGAGTTTGTAAAATTTCTGGTGAATCCTGAACCGCTCATGACAGGTAATCATCTGGATACCGCGAAGGCCGGATATCTAAAAGAACTCATCGATATGGCGGTGGAAGAGAACCTGCCAGCCGTCGTATGCATTCATCCGGAATGGGAATTCAAAAAATCCATTCTCAATGACCTGGAAAAGTTCGCCGGATTCCTGGTATTTCTTGAGGATATTGCACGCTTTCTCGCTAAAAGCTGGACTCCGAAGCAACTGGCGGTTCAACTGATGACAGAGCCCGTCACGGAAACCCTGAACTGGAATGATCTCCAGCCTCGGATGTGGGAAACGGTGCGGCGTGTCATGCCGGACCACACCCTTATCCTTGCCGGTGATCAAGTGGGCAAGATCGACGGCCTGATCACCACCAAACCCGTGAACGATGCCAATGTCCTATACAGCTTCACCTTTTATGATCCCTTTGTGCTCACACTGCAGGGCGGGGAATGGCTGACTCCGAAATTGTGGTCGCATCTCGGTTCCATTCCCTATCCATCCAGTCCTGAGATCATTGCGGCCCGGAAACAGGCCATCCTCGAAAAAATCCCCACGGATCCGCCCGATTGGCGGCCTGCCGCCGAGGGCATGTTAAACGAATATGGCAATGCGCACTGGAACAAGGAAAAAATAGTCGCGTGCGTCAAAAAACTGACGGATTGGAACAAATCCTACGGCGGCGGACTGAAGATTTGGTGCGCGGAATTCGGCTGCTATCAGCGCACTATTGCGCCGGAAGACCGGTATCGATATCTTAAAGATGTCCGGGATTCCTTTGAAGAAAATGGCATTGGTTGGGCCTACTGGTCCTACAACGAAACACTCACCATCATGACATCGGATCGTCAGCCCTTTGGCCCCGCGAAAAACCAAACACCGGACGCTGTACTGCTGGAAATTTTACTGGGAACCAACCATTAATCCGAATTCCACAGTAGCGTTTACGAATGCTTTTTATTGCGGGCCACCGGCCTCCGGTGGCGGCAATTCGCAAAAAAATGCGCGATGGGGAGGGCGAGGCTCCCGCCGAGCCGTAAGCAAAATATGCCGTGTTGATCTTGTTCGTACGGCGCGGCGGGAGCCTCGCCCTCCCCATCATAGCCACTTTCTTAGCAGCCACCGGCCATCTGTGGCGTTGAGTCGATAAAAACTGTTCAACAAATACGAGAGGCAACAATAGTAGGTCCTATCTCCAGGCAGGACATCTCCCATTATTTTCAATACCGGCTACGACTATGTTACCGTTTGGAATATTTTCTTGGACACAGTAACAGGAGTGTGCTGAATGAAAAGGCAATATAGACCTAAACTAGAAACGGTGTTAGGCATCATTTCCCTTGCGATAATGGGGTGCTTCACCTCACAGGCAGCGGAAACCATCACCATGACCGGTGAAAGCCTGGTGCTGGTGGGGCAGACGCCCGGCAATCTCTGGTTTGATCATGTCGTGCCGGATTCGGTGAAAATACGCAGCGCATATGATCCCAATAAACCCGGCGTGGTGGTGTATGAACCCGAACGCGATTATGTGGTGGACTACGCAAAGGGCGCTATTGCGCGGACGGCGCAGTCGCGCATCCCGGATTTTTCCACCAACATGCTCTATGAGAAAAAGGAATTCGATCACAACCAGTTTCCAGGCTTTGGGAACGGCGCATTTTTCGTTTATGTGGATTACACCACAACGAACGGCGCCCCTCTATTCACGCCCACCGATCAGGCCGCCAAACTGAAGCAAACCCGCACACATCTCGAAAAGGGAGGTCCATTCAAGGTTATTGCCTATGGCGACAGCATCACCTATGGCGGCGATGCTTCGGAGGAACGGCTTCAGTTCACCCGGCGCTATGCACAATGGCTGCAGGAGAAATTTCCCCAAGCACAAGTCTCGTTTGAAAATGGAGCCACCGGCGGCGACAGTACGGTTCAGGGCTTAGCCCGCCTGGAGGAAAAGGTGCTGTCACGGAAACCTGATCTGGTGCTTATCGGTTTCGGTATGAATGATCACAACAAAGGCGGCCTCGAACCCGATGCATTCACGACGAACCTATTGTCCATCATTGATTCCATCCGGACCCGCACTGGCGCGGAAGTGATTCTCTTTTCCGCGTTTCCGCCCAATCCGGACTGGAAATTCGGCTCCCACCGCATGGAGCTGTTCGCCGCCGTCACGAAGCGCGCCGCAGAAAAGGCGCAATGCGCATTCGCGGATGTATTTGCCGTTTGGCAGAAGGCACTGGTCCGGAAAGACCTGCCCAGTCTGCTGGGGAACAATATCAACCATCCTAATGATTTTGGGCATTGGCTGTATTTTGAGACGCTCAAAAGCGTTCAATTTTAATATTTTTGGAAGTAATCGCAGGAAGTGAAAGGAAACTGGGGTATGAATGCTAAACAGCGCGGGATAATTGGTCTGTGTGTTTTCGTAATCCTTGGGATATGTATGGCCGGAGGGAACGCCGCAACGAATGAAGAAGGAAAACCAGCCATAGCGCAGGCCGATCTTTCCGGAACGAAGGCCTTGATGGATAAGCCGAATCCTGTGGCGGGTGCACGGCTGGCGGAGCGGCAACAATGCATTGAAAAAGTGGACAAGCCGGGAAATCCCGCCCGGCGAAACGTACCGGAAATGAAACTCGCCGGGCAGGGCCGTATTCTGATGGTATTGGTTGAGTTCGGGGGCGCCGATACATTCCAGTTCGTTCCAGGTGAATCCATATGGGATCCCTATGGCCGTGTAGACTTGAATGAGTATGCGAACGCTTCGTGTGATTGCACCAACATCGTAGCCGCCCATGGATTGACGGAACCTGTCGAGTTCACCTACACCGGCCCGCTGCACAATGAAATTCCACGTCCGCCTTCTGGCGCGTACCCCTGGGGCACCATGGTTTGGACCGAAGACTTCAGCAAGGAATGGTATCAGAATCTCGTCTTGGGCGATGGAGTCGTTTTCGACTATAAACGCGGCGACGATTCTCAGGTATACGCCGATCATCGCGGACGCTCCGTCCGCACCTATTACGAAGACATGTCGAATGGCGCCTACACGATTTCCGGCGATGTAATCGGATGGATCCAATTGCCGCATTCGACTTGGTGGTACGGCGCGGATTGCTGCCCCGGGGCCAAATCGAGTGAATTCTTTCTCAATTTTGACGGCGGCATTCCCGGCGCGGGAAGCGACGCCTCGTTTGTCAGGGATGTACTCGCAACAGTCAACGAAGTGTACCCCGGCTTTAATTGGAAACAATACGATGCCGATGACGACGGCATTGTGGATTGCCTCTGGATCGTCCATGCGGGACTTGGCGAAGAGGCGCATGCTGATCTCGTCAACGCCACCGGCTATGGAGAGGCGGCGATTTGGTCGCACTCGAGCGTGCTGGGCCGCGAGTATGAGGTGGACCCCGAAAACCATATCTCCATCGGTCATTATATTGTCATGCCTGAGAACGGGGCACTCGCGGTGTTCGCACATGAATACGGCCACAGCCTTGGCTCGATTGATCTCTACAATATGAGCGATCATTCCGATACCTCCGCGGGATTCTGGACGGTGATGTCGGATGGTTGGACGGGTTTCCCACAGGGATCGGTGCCGCCGGCATTCGATCCGTACCACCTCGACATGTGGGGCTGGCTGAATCCCTTCGTAATTACGGACCGAACCCAGGAATATGAGGTAAAGATCGGGCAAACCAGTGAATTTCCAAGTGACCCCGGCGCCTATCGCGGGGTCAAGATCGTATTGCCGGGCGGTTATGCCACACAACCCGTGACGCCCCGAGGCGCAAACCAATGGTGGGGCGGAATGATTCCCATGAACAACAGCATGATGACTCAGAATGCCGCCGTGACATTGCCCGCATCGGGATCCAGTTCACTTTCCTTTGACCTTGCATACGCCTTGGTCACCGGTTACAACTTCTTCTGGATACAGCTCTCTCAGGATGATGGCGCCACCTGGGAAACCCTGACCAACGAAAACACCACGTGTGTTCACGCGGGCGACTGGATCGCCGGCATGTACGGTTTCCCCGATGATATGTGCACGGCGGGCATCGGCGGATTCACCGGACGCAGCCCCGGTTGGCCTGCATACACACAACAGACCTTCGACCTATCCGCGCATGCCGGAGAATCCATCCGGCTTCGCTTCTGGTATCTGTCGGATTATCTCGCGACCGAAGGGCCATTCGTGGATAACATCCGCATTAGCGCCAACGACACGATCTTCGTGGATGATGCGGAGAATGGCGATACACTGTGGACCTATTCCGGCGGCTGGGGCCGCGACAGTGGCGTGCGGGAGTACAGCCACAATTACTTCTTGCAATGGCGCAATACCAGCGAGACGGGCGGATATGACAGCGGCTTGGGCGATGATCGCTTCCCGTTCGGCCCCGCTCAGACAGGCCTGCTCGTCTGGTACAACAACAACCTCTATGGCGACAACCGGCTCAATAATTACTTGACCGATGACCCCGGATTCGGACCCAAAGGCCGGATGCTCATCGTGGATGCGCATCCTGAACCGTATCGTGATCCGTATTGGACCGGTACGGGATTCAACAACGAAGCCGCCAACCTGGATCGCCGCAATCAGCAACGCGACGCACCCTTCAGCCTTGAGCCCACCCCTGCCTTTTCCATGTTGCCGCCCTTAGTGTATGGCGATGAACCGGTGAATTTCGCGGGTATGGAGCCGGTCAGTGTCTTTGATGATCGCCTCGGATACTATCCCGGCGCGGAAAAAGTCTCTTTCGGACCGGGGTATGCGCCCGCATCATTACAATGGCTGACCGTGCAATGGGATTCGAGCGTGGTGGTGCCTTCCCACCGGTTTTACGGCATCAACGCGCCCGGATACACGGCCGGTGAACCGCTCTCGTACAATGGCAGAACACCGGGAGACGACGGGCAAATTACTGTAAATACCCTCGAAACCGGCCTCGGATATGACGGAGGCGCCGGCAATCCCGAGGATGCTCCGGAAGGCCATGGCCCCTACGGATGGAAAGTGGAGATCCTCTCCCAAACCGATGCCGGAGCCACCCTCCGCATCACCAACTCCGTGACAAATTACCCCCCGCATATCCTCCCAATCCCGGATCACGAAGTTCAGGAAGGAAATGCGATCTCGTTCACCGTATTTGCATTTGACCCTGACGAAGACACCCTCACCGCCTCGGCGGAAAACCTTCCCGCCAACGCCACATTTGATCCCGATACACGCCAATTCGATTGGACGCCCCCAGCGGGTTCCGCCGGAACCTATGAGGATATTCGATTCACCGTGGCTGACGGCCGTGACCCTGAACTAACCGCAACAGCCTCTACCGCCATCACCGTGCTCAATACAACTGAAGGGGAAGGTGCAAGCGAGGGTGAAGGGGAAGGCGGGGATGAACCAGGGACCTGCTGCTGCTCCAGTAAAAATTCAAAAAAACCATACGGCTCCGGAGACGCCCTTCTGCTGGCATCGCTGGTGATGGGAGTCTTTTGGGGACTGAGACGGACGAAAATATAGAACATAAAGTAGGTGAAGCTCGAGTAATTCTGCAGGGCCTATCGGTGCGATGAGGCTTTAAAATAGGAAGTGACACATTTATCACGGTGGTCAAAAACAAGGAGATGGGAAGATGAATGCCAAAAAAAATAAAATGTTTGGTCTGGGAGTATGGGTGGGGATCACGGCATTTCTTATTGGTTGCATGGGTGCAAGCGGGGCGGCGGATCCCAAACCATCGCCTGATCAAATCATTGAAATGCTCAAGGCAGGCAATGCACGTTTTGTATCGGGCGCCGCCACACATCCGCACTCGGATGCAGCCCGGCTGGCCCTGGCGGGAAAAGAAAACCAGGGCGATTATGCCATTGCCACGGTTCTTGCCTGTTCCGATTCGCGCGTCCCGGTGGAACGAATTTTCGATGTGGGCGTCATGGACATATTCGTGGTCCGGGTGCCAGGCAACGTCTGCAATGTGGATGAGATCGGGTCCATCGAATATGGCTTGGCGCATGTAAAGACGCCGGTTTTGGTTATCCTGGGCCACACCCAATGTGGCGCGGTCACTGCGGTGACTCATGCGGCCGAGGGGAAAGGGCATGCACTCGAACGAAACATCCCGCCCCTGATCGCCGGCATTCGGCCCGCGCTGGACCGCTCCATCGCCAAACATCCAGATGTCCACGGCGATGACATCATCCCCTATGCCATCGAGGAAAATATTTGGCAGGCGGTTGAAAACCTGTTTTTTGCCAGTCCGGCCACGCGTTCGCTCGTACACGATGGTAAAGTGAAAGTAATAGGCGCGATGTACGACGTTGCCACGGGTCAGGTCCGTTGGTTGGAAGAATCCAAAATCACGGATATTTTAACGCGTGTTGAAGCCAATCCTAATCGGCCCATGGACCCCATGGCGGAAGAAAAACATGACCATGGTTCTTCAGCCAAACCGCATGCGGCGGAAGAAAAATAAAAACCGGCGCGAGACGGTTGTTTTACCCGGAACACTTTCGGTAATTCATGCCCCTATTTTGGCGCGGGAACGTATTCATACGACTCCCCCCACGTCATGCATACGGCGCGGGCGGCCTCATTTCCCAAGCGGACCCGGTTCAGCCAGTGCGGTTCGCGGTGATCGATGGTATGGCTGAGTTCGTTTTCATGGCCTGGGACAACCAACGCGGGGCGGAAACCCGCAATTACCCGGGGCATATCCGGCGTCCAACAGTTGGGCAGCAGTATGTCAATCCGCTGCGTTTCGGCCACCGTATCTATCCATTGGAAATCTTTATCATAGGCTTGATCCCCCGTATGGGCGAAGGTCAGGCCTTCCGGAGTCGTCACCACCACCACGTTGTTTAGAGTCCGTTCTCCCTGGTGTCCCGGATAGTTGATGACACTCAGCCGGTCCGCATTTTCATGAATTGGAACAGTCTGCACCGTTCCAGCCTCGCGTTTTAGCCGGACAAGATGATCGTTGAAGGGACGGTTCTCCCACAATCCTTCCGGAACCAACACCGGCTTGCCATTGCGAATGAACGCCTCCGCTACGTGTTGATCAGCATGATCCGCATGCACATGGCTGATAAATAGGATGTCGCATTGACGCGCAATTTCCTCAACCACATCCTCAGGCAGGAGGAAACCATCCTTATTTACATGTTTTCCGGTAACGATATCGAATGCAATCGTTGTGGAGGCTGTCCGCACGATAAAGCCGTGATCATATAATTTCCACAGACGTGCGCCGCGGGTCACGCGTTCCTCCTGGAGGGCGGCGATTACGGCTTGTGTCCTCCGAATGAAAAACGCCTGCACCGAGGCATAGCCCGGGGCCTCCGGATCATGCAATACAGTATCCAGCAAGAGTAATGCCGCCCGGCGTTCCAACGATTCCTCAATTTGGGGCGGGTACTTCTTCAAAAGGGCCTCCACGGCTTCCAGCGAATGCTGATGCTGCTGGTCAAGAAAGCCCGGAATATCCCCCCAATGTTCCTTGCGATTCTCTGAGGAATCCGCCGGTTCACAGAAGGAGCCCCAGCAGACACAGAGTAACGCCAACAGAAAATAGTTGCATTTGGCTGTAGTCATGATTTGAGATCCTTTTCCGTCTTTTTTCCGGTATGTAATCATATCATACTGTTCAAACCTGTCATTATCCATCAACGCCTTTAGGGTGGTTAAGAAAAACGCTAAGTTGACTGACTGGTACCGCTGGGCCATAATCCGGGAGCACTTTGGAGACTATGGCAATGCGTCATGTAAGGCAATTATTTACGTTGGTTCTTTGCATCATATGGGCGGGTGGATGTGCGGCATTACACGAAGGGAATGCGGTGCACACAGCGGGTTCCCCGTTTTCCCTGACACGGGACGGAACCCCCGCCTGCACCATAGTCCTATCGGCGAATCCAACACCCGCGGCACGGCTGGCGGCGCTGGAACTCCAGTTCCATGTGTTAAAAATCACCGGCGCCGAACTGCCCATCCGTACCGATTCCGAAAACGTTACGGGTTCGCGCGTGCTTATCGGCGAAAGTGCAGCCACGCGTGCATTGGGATTCAAGGGACTGGATTTTGCTCCGCAGGAATACCTCATTGCCTTTCGCCCAGACACCTTGATTCTTATCGGACGCGACTGGGAGGATACGGAAGCAAACCGCCGTGAATTGGGACGGCCGATGTGTTGCGGTGACACCCTTGATTCGACACGACAGCGCATCGATTACTGGAAAACGGCCGGCCTCCCGGAACGGAGCAGCGGCGAACTGGAACTCCCCGGTGTATATGACGATCAGGGGACCTGTTATGCAACCTATCATTTTATCGAACACTTCTGTAACGTTCGCTGGTATGGTCCAAGCGAAATAAGCATCCTGCTTCCCGAACAACGCACCCTTGTGGTCAAGGGTGCGGATATCCGCCGTTCACCGGCGCTCAAGGATCGGGATGCGCTCTGGTCGGGAAACTGGCCATTTATGCAGAAACAATGGGGACCTGTCACCCGGCCCGAGGTGTACCTGTTTTGGCGGCGTCTGCGCCTCGGCGGGGAAAAATGGGCTGGAAATCACACCTTCCACAAGAAGACAGTGGAGACGATTTTCACAAATCCTGAATATCAGGCGAAGGGACCCGGACGGGGAACCCAGCTCTGTTATTCCAATCCACTGCTCGTCGAACAGGTGGCCCAGATGGCCCGCGATTTCTTTGATAGCAAGAATAATGCACCCGAAGGCTGGAAAGCAGTGGGCAACTATTTTGCAATTGTCCCCGACGACAATGCCAAATTCTGCCAATGCGGCCAGTGCACGGCATTGTTGGACTCAGGAAAAAACATGGGCACCGGGCAGTTCAGCAGCGGAACGGTCAGCAACTACTTCTTTTCGTTCGTAAACGCCGTCGCCCGTGAAGTGCGAAAGACCCATCCCGACAAATACATCGCCACGCTCGCCTATTGGGACTACGCCTTTCCGCCTCGCGGCTTTACCATCGAACCCAACGTCTCCATAGCCCCCTGCCTCCATACCTGCATGTACGCCATTCACAAAGAAATGCGCGAAAACGACATGAAGCTCTATCACGAATGGCTGCAACAGGCCAAGGCCCCGATGTTCCTCTGGAACTACTATCATCATCCCATGGAACCCGCGCTGATCGACAAATGGAAATGCTTCCCGAATATCATGGTGCACACTACCGCGGAATCCATGCGCATGTTTATCCGCGACGGCATCCGGGGGATTTTCATCTGTGGCGAGCAGGATATGTTGGAAGCTTACATAATCGCCAAGATTTGGGATGATCCCACACAGGATGTAGATGACATGCTGCACGAATTCTTCACCCGGTATTTCGGGGCATCCGCCAAGCCGATGGAAAAGTTCTATCGCAATATTGAGGAGATTGCCTGCAATCCGGAGAACTATCCCCCGCCGTTGTACCGGAGAAACGGCATCGATTGGAAAAAAGTGGCCTGGACACACTTGGGCGCCGAAGAACGAATGAAAGAACTGGGTGCTTTGATGCACCGCGCCCAAACACTTGCCCAAACGGAACAGGAAAAACAGCGGGTTGAGTTATGGTGCGGCGCGCTCTGGAAATGGATGGAAGAAGGCTACAATGAATCCAAGTAACTGACGCGGGCCGCGGCGGCTTGTCTCTGGCGCGCGGACCGCGTACACTCCATCGGTCTGTGTTTTGTGTATATTTTCAGCCCAGGAGTGTTGAACGATGCGATTCAGCATTGGAGTCTGTTTTCTTTGGGTGTCCTGTAGTGCGCTGGCGGGCGAACCCGGCCCCGCACTGTCCGGTGAACCGCCGAAAGACGCCGCGGGATATCCTTCTTCAAATACGGGCCTCGATCCCAAACAGGGTTTTGCGGCTCCCCCGCATGGCTATGGGGAAGTGCCCTTCTGGTGGTGGACCGGTGACCCGCTGGACAAAGAACGCCTGTTGTGGCAATTGGACCAGTTACAGGCCGTGGGGTGTCCAGGGGTGCAGATCAACTACGCCCACGATCCCAGTATGACCACCTACGCCGTAGAGCCGCCCATTTTTTCCGAGGCATGGTGGGATGTCTTCAGTTGGATGGCGGGTGAATGCAGGAAACGGAACATGGGCATCGGCCTGAGCGGATACACCATTGACTGGCCGGGCCGCGGCAATTTGTTCCGCAAGATAGGGATTACCGACGGTTCCCTGCGCGGTGCAAGTCTCGCCATGGAGAAAAAGAGCGTGGAGGGCGGAATCGCACTGGAATGGTTGCTTCCGGAACCGCCCGTGTCCGTCATGGCCTATCATTATAATAAAAAAACGCTCAAGACCGGATCGGACACTGATCTGCGACCGTTCATGAAAGACCAAACACTCATCTGGACCCCGCCCAAAGGCCGATGGGAGGTCGTGGCGGTGTTTCCCAAGACGGAACCCTACTCAGTGGATCCGATGCGTCCGGAATCGGGGAAGAAAACGATTGAGAAATTCTTCCAGCCCTTTGTTGAACATTGTCCAGGAGATGCGGCCAAAGCACTCAATTACTTCTTTCAGGACGAACTTAATTTCGGGTTGGAAGGCTGGCTGTGGAATGACCGCTTTACGGAGGAGTTCGCCAAGCGAAAAGGCTACGATATTCTGCCGCTGCTGCCCGCCCTCTTCGTAAATATAGGTCCCATTACGCCGAAAGTGCGCTTGGATTATTCGGATGTCATGGTTGCCCTTTCCGAAGAATGTTATTTCAAGCCCATTTTCGACTGGCATTGGCAGCGCGGCCTCATCTATGCCTGCGATTCCGGCGGACGAGGCCAGAACCCGCTCGAGTTTGGCGACTACTTCCGGGCCGTGCGCTGGTATACCGCCCCGGGGCATGACACGCCGGGGGGCAAAGCCGATTTGCGCAAAAACAAAGTGTCCAGTTCCATTTCCCACCTTTACCAGCGCCCACGCGTCTGGTTGGAGGGCTATCACAGCCTCGGATGGGGCGCCACACCCGCGGCCATCTTTGATTCCACCTGCCGCAATTTCCTGTATGGCGCGAACCTGCTGAACCTCCATGGCCTCTATTACACCACGCACGGAAGCTTCTGGGAATGGGCGCCCCCCTGTTACCACTTCCGCATGCCGTACTGGGAGCACATGCGGGGTTTCTTCAACTACTTCGAGCGCCTCAGTTATCTGCTCAGCCAGGGTGTCCATCACTGCGATGTGGCCGTGATGTATCCCGTCGCGCCGATGGAGGCGGACATGGGCGGCGAAGTGGCGCGTGAGCTGGCCTTTAAAACGGGGTGTGATCTCTTTGAAAAACACGGCCTCGATTTTGACTTCATGGACTTCGAGTCGCTGGCGCGTGCGGAGATCCGTGACCGCCAGTTATGCGTTTCGGGCGAGGCGTACCGCGTGCTCATTCTTCCGGGCATGCGCGCCCTGCGTTATTCCACCTTGCGAAAGGCCATCGAATTTTACCGTGCGGGCGGCGTGGTCCTGGCCGTCGGCGCGTTGCCGGAAGCGAGTGACCGCATGGGCGGGAATGACCCGGAATTGGACGCGGTGGTGAAGGAAATGTTCGGGGTCACCGCGGCGGTGCATGCCACGGACAAAAAGGCCGATGTGCAAAAAAATAGCGCGGGCGGCTTCGGCGCGGCGGCGGCTTCCGCGGCTTCTCTCGCGGAAATCATCAACAGCGCCATTCCGCGCGATTTCATTCCTGAAGGTCCGGCGCAGGTGTTGCACCGCCACATCGGTTCTTATGATGTCTTCATGGTCATGGGGGCCGCTAAAAATTCCTCCTGCTTCTTCCGGGCCAAGGGCAATGTTGAATTGTGGAATCCATGGACCGGTGAGCGCCGGCCCGTTCTGACGCGTTGCGAAGAGCAGGGCGGCACGCGGGTTCAGATGCCGCTTGACACTGCCGATGCACAGATTATCGTCTTTTCCCCTGACCCGTCCGGCCCCGCCGTGGCGCACTGCGATCTTGACGAAGTGGCGTCCGTGGAACAATCGGGTGATAAAACCAAGGTTGTTGGCTATGCCAATTCGCCAGGAACCAAGCGCGCCCGCGTAATAGTGGGTGGGAAAGAACAAACCTTGCAGGGCGAAGCACAACCCAGTGCGCCTCCGCTCGAACTGGAAGGACCGTGGGAATTCGAGTTGAAGCCGGTAATGAACAACCGCTGGGGCGATTTTCGTCTGCCCGTGGTAGACACGGTCATCGGCCCGGAAGCGCGCCGCTTTGCCTATGCCGAAGAACAAACCCCGAATCCCGGGTGGCAAGCCCCTGCCACGGATACCTCCACGTGGCGAAAAGAAACGCATTCGTTCGGCCAGCGTTTTTGGAAACTTGGTCCATTGCCTGCCGATGCGGACATGTCGGCGCTGGAAAAGGAACTGGCGAAACTCAACCAAGTGGATGCCGCGAAGCCTGTGAGTGTCAACGGGCGTGAATATGCGTGGCAACCCTATGCCTACTCCACCCGCTGGGGCGTTGAAGGCGATCCCGGCCCGCAGGGGCACCATGGCCTGAAAGAAAAGGTCTCCGACGATTTTATCGCGTTGGGGAAACCCGATTACACGGGGATCGAAATCGAATATCAACCGGAACCGGGAGGCACGCGGTATTACCTCTGGACAACCGCGCGTGCCGGCAAGGCCGGAAACGCAAAGATCCGTCTGGGCGGACTTCAACCGGGCGCGGTATACATCAATGAAAGCGCGCTGCAACTTGGCGCCGAAATCGTGGCCTTGCATGAGGGCGCCAATCCCGTTCTGTTGCGCTTCGATCAACCGGGTCGCACGCATTTCGTCCTGGAGATGGAATCCGCCGCCACACAAAAAGAAAAAACACCCTTGGCCATGTCCTGGTATGACAACCCCGGCGTGGTCGCGTTTGACGCATTGCCGGAACGCAAAACGCCCGCTGGCTGGTACCGGTTCGTCTCACCGCCCGGCCTGAATAAGATGCGTTTTGCCGTGCACGGAAACGCACAGGTTTGGGCCGAAGGCACACCCATGACGCTTATACGGGGCGATGCCGCGCCGGATGGCGCGCGCGCCTATGAAGCGGTTGTGGCCAACCCCAGCCCCAAGGCGGTCGTGGTGGCGCTCCGTATCGAGCAGGATCGCGGATATTATGGCGGTGCGGTATTCCCCGGCCCCGTGCGGCTTGAATGCAGCCCCGGCGAAATCGAAACGGGCGACTGGGCAAACGTGGGCGTGCTCGAACATTACTCTGGCGGTGCATGGTATCGAAAAACGGTGACTCTGACGGACGAACAATGCCGGGGCCGTGTCATGCTCAATTTGGGAAATGTGGTGGCCACCGCCGAGGTTCATGTGAACGGCACCAAGGCAGGGCTTTGCTTGACGCCGCCGTGGAAAATGGATATTTCTTCGTTCGTTAAGCCCGGCGAGAACCGAATCGAAATTCTGGTCTGCAACACACTCTCCAATCACTACGGAACCATTCCCACACATTATCGGGGTTCACCCTTATCCGGTCTTCTTGGTCCTGTCACCATTGAGACCATGCAATCGGTTGTGCTGCAATAGGGCCTTGGGAAAAAACGAATCAGTATTTTGTGAAAGAAACGTCTGGCTTGGATGAGAAAATACAGGAGTCAAAAGCATGGATAGAGTGAAAATTCTCGGATGGTTACTGGCCTTGGCACTTGGCTGGAACGCTTGGGGATCGCCACCGGTCTCGCCATTTCCCGTTGAAGATAAAGCACAGATGTTTGTGGACCAAGTCCTTGTCCGCGAGGCGCAAGGCGTCTGTTTCACCATGCACCCCGCCCAAAAGCATCCGGAAAATCCCGTACTCAAAGCCGATAAACCCTGGGAAGGCTGGCGCGTTGAACTGTATGGCAATGTGATCCGCGACGAAGAGGAAAAACTCTTTAAAATGTGGTATTTGGGGGAGGAACTGAAAACGTTCCCGAATTACGCCGTCTACTATGCCACAAGCCCCGACGGCGTGCATTGGGAAAAACCTTTCCTGGGCGTGGTGAACACGCCAAACTATCCACAGCACAACGTGGTTATAGCGGACCTTATTTTGCCTTCCGTGATTAAGGACAACGCCGATCCGGATCCCGCAAAACGCTATAAACTCATCGGATGGGATCAAAAACGGGCCGGGTATCACACCTGGATTTCTCCGGACGGGCTGCACTGGACCCCATTCAGCGAAACGCCCTTGTGCCGGGGCGGCGATGTGATCACCGGCTACTATGATGAGCAGCGTTCGCTATATGTGGCATTCCCAAAGATTAATCATCCGGTGCGCGGGCATGACCGCCGCGTGTTCTGGCTGATCACCAGTCCGGATTTCAAAACCTGGAGCGAGCCCGAATTAATTTTCACGCCGGACCTCCGCGATGATGCCTCGTCCCTGTCCCGCATCGAGGAATCACGCCCCTTGCTGGATGTGCCGGATAATCCAACACTGATGCGCACCGAGTTCTACGGCCTGGGCGTGTATCCCGCGGAATCGTGCACCCTAGCGTTTCTGTGGATGCTCACCATCAACAATGATGCGCGGTATGGGAACCAGGAAGGCCCGGGGGAACTCCAACTCGCGGTATCGCGTGATCTGCATCATTGGGAACGCCCCTTCCGCACCCCCTGTGTGCCGCGCGGCAAGCCCGGCGATTGGGACGGCGGCTTTTTTGAATGCCAGTCGCGCGCATTGCGGGTGGGCGATGAAATTTGGCTCTACTACGGCGCATCCACCTACACCCATGGAACGCCGTGTCTGTATCGCGAAGAAAATACCGGACGTGGCGCCCAGCACACCAGTTCTGTTGGGCTCGCCATCTGGCCGCTGGATCGCTTTGTCAGCGCCGATGCCCCCGTCGAAGGCGGCATGCTTAAAACCGTTCCGATCCTCTTCACGGGAAACCGCCTGGAATTGAACGCACGGACAAAACCGGGCGGCGCCATCACGGTGGCGATCCTCGATGCCGCCGGAAATCCTCTTCCCGGCTACGAAAACTCGGAAGCATTCTCCGGAGATGATCTCCGGCATCTGGTTCAATGGAAAGATTCAACGGACATCTCCTCCTTGAGCGGAAAGCCGGTATGCCTTCTATTCACGCTGAAAAACGCGGAATTGTTCACCTTCGCATTTCGAAAAGGCTAGTTATGGTGACAACTGGGGGTTACGGTAAGATGTGCGGCACAGAGAACCTCTTCAACCCTCTCCCGTTCTTGTTCTTCGATATGAATATGCTGGTGAACCTCGCACCAGCCCCCCCCAATCTGTCCGCCCGCGTCAAGGACTTCCTTGAGGGTGTGTTTATCCAGCACCCCCACCATTCGCGATGCAATGAGCCAATGTGCATTTTCAGGCTTGGAGGCGTCATGCGAGTTGTCATAAACCTCCTCCGGGTGTAATTCCGGGTGGAGCGTGTTTTTTTCTGATGCGTAGAATATTGCATACCCCCCCGTCCGCAGAATCTCCTCTATTTGCTCTTTGTTGTGCGGATTTACACAGATATGCTGGTGCGTATCATACCAGCCGTCCCCCAATACTGCCCCAAGCCTGATGATCGCGTCAGCCGTTTCTTCGGTCAGAACTTCGGCCTTTTTCGCGGCAATTATCCAATGCTCCAGCTTTGGCATGGCTATTTGCTCGCTTTTGTCCCTTTATGGGACATCTCCACATTAATTATACCTTATTTTTTTACTATTGCCAAAACCAAAATTCTGGCTTAAAATAGAGGTAGAACGCGGTGGTTTATGCGCGTGGTGGACGGAAATCGAACGCCATGAAGACAGCCATCGACAGAATCCTTGCTGCCGAAGAAGAGGCTAAGCGCCGGCTGGTCAATGCCCGGCAACGGGCAGAGACCATCGTAACGGAAGCCGAAGCGCAAGGGGAAGTCCTGCGGAACACCGCACGGGATCGCGCGCTGAAAGAATCGGAATTACTCTTACAGCGAGCCGTTGCCGAAGCGGACTCTGCCGGGCGGAAAATTGTTGACACGGCAACGGCCAACGCGGAACAGACCCTTCTCCAGGCTAAACGCCTTAATCTTGATTTCCTTGCGTGCAACATCAATACGATTGCGGGAATTCTTAAATGAGATCCTTGGCGAGATATGCCCTCGCCAACACCGTGGTGAGAGCGAAAATCTCGGAGATCCTGACACAACGGGATATAGACGGGATGGCACGCGCCCCATCGCTTGAAGAGGCATGGGGTGTATTGGCCAGTACGCCTTACGGCGGGCTCATTCCTCCATGGACCGGACAAGAAGTATACGAGATCGACAGGCTTTTACATAATGCAACGGGGCGCCGCTTTCTCCGCGTGGTGCGAACCCTCAAGGGAAAACCCAGGGAAGTTGCCATGCTCCTGCTGTCTCGATGGGACCTGGATGCCCTGGAATTTCTCTTGAGGCTTTGGCACGGCAAGGAATCGGTAATGGGTGATGACGCCTCGTATGCAACCTTTGTCCATTTCCTTCCCAGGAAGGCGCTACTGTCCGCCGAGGACCTTGGAGTCGTGGCAGGCATCTTGCACGATACCCCCTTTGCTCAAACATTAATTTCGAGTTCTCGAACGTATGCAGCACGGCATTCGTTATTCCATGTCGAGACTGCCCTCGAAAAAGCCTATTACCAGCGTCTGCTGAACGCGATTGATGCTCTTGGAGGCCAGGAGGCTCGTGATGGGCAAACGGTGATCAGTGCGGAAATTGACCTTCTCAATCTCCTATGCCTGGCCCGATTGGTCAATTATTATGAAATTCTCCCTCAAGACGCTTCTGAATTTATAATTCCCGCTCCATCCCCCCTTTCAAAACAACTTCGGCAGCCGGGGGTGAATACAGAATCATTCTCCACGCTCTTTAATCAGTTTGGGGCGGCAAATCTTGAAACAAGCGGAAAGCAGCTTTCACCCTTGGAAAGCATTTCTCTCCTGGAAGGCGCTCTGAGTGAAATCATGGTTGCTTTGGCGCGGCGCGCATTGGCGGGTTTCCCATTCTCCATTGCGGGCGTGCTTGCCTTTTATATTCTTATCCGGGTTGAACTTAGGAATTTGCGATCTATTTTTATAAATAAGACGGGCGCTCTGAGTGAGAGGGATGCCCCGTTAAAGCCGCATAGGCCGAGGTAAATAACAGTGTTTCTGGCGGAAAAGATGGACATAATCAGTATCCTTGTCCTGAAGAAGGATATCGATGCGGCAGCAGAGGCAATCGCGCAGACAGGACTCCTCCATCCTGCCCGTATTGAAGATGTGGAAGACAGGGCCGGTGATCTAGCGCCCTTTGAGTCTGCTGGAACAGTTGCGGCGTATTCGGCACTCCGGCAGCGTATGGCGCGTCTGCTTGGCAATTCTTTTGAGGAGTGCCGCCGAATGGCACTTGCCAGCGCCCAAGACATTCGGCCGGGTTCGCTCACAGAACTTGAAACCGCTCTGCCTCTCATAGAGGCAAATGTGCTCCCACTTTTATCAGCATACGAAGCCGCCGAGAGCAGCTTGAATGAGCTACGTACCGGTCGGTCTAAACATGAATCACTGCTTGCGCTGGGTTACCCATTGGCACAATTAGGACAATCAGTCTATTTAAATGGCGTTGCAGGAATTATTGAGGAAGAGCAACTGGAAAAACTGAAAAGCCTCCTTGGACCGGCGCCCTCGCTGGTGTTTCCCTACGAAAAAGAAAAGAGGGCACTTCGTGTCTTATGCATCGTACTGCGGAAAGACCAGGCATTGCTTGAGCAAGCCCTAAAATCGGTGTCTTTTCAAGAATTGGCGGGTATGGAAGAGTTTGCGAAGGTTTCGGACGGGCTGCAGGAAAATATCCGTGCCCTTGAACAAGAGTGCGATACCCTCGCTGGGCAACTTAACGCTGCCCGGGAAAAGGTCATGCCGGAACTCACTGGCCTTCTGGGGAAGCTTGATGCCGCGATACTCGTTTTGCATCTTCGCGATATGTGCAAGACTACCGCGCACTCCTGTGTGTTGGCAGGATGGGTGCCAAGGGCCAACACGCATGAACTTGTGAATGCCGTGGCGGCAAAGACCGGCACTCATGTGCATGTCGAGGTGGTTCCGGCGGAAGATCTTGGCCAGGTTGCCGGGGGTTCCGTCACCGTTCCCGTTCTGTTCAGCCACCCGAAGTTTCTTAAACCCTTTGAAGTGTTTATAGAAACATACGGCATGCCCAGCTATAAAATGATCGATCCAACCCTGTTCGCGTTCATGGCATTTCTGGTTATGTTCGGCATGATGTTCGGCGACCTTGGCCATGGCATCGTTCTTGTTCTTGCCGGCTTGATGGTAATGGCCAAATTTACCCCGTTGCGGAATATTGGCAAACTCCTCATGTATTGTGGGGCGTCTGCATCCGTTTTTGGGCTGCTCTTCGGAAGCGTTTTTGGCGTCGAAACCCTTATTCCGGCTCTTTGGGTGAGGCCCGTGGAGAGGATTGAAATCGTGTTTGCGGCCGCCGTCGGCCTCGGAGTGATGATGCTGAGCGGCGGTGTGATCCTCAACACAATCCACGCAATCAGAACACGGTCCCTGAGCATCCATTTCTTCGAGAACACGGGGCCTTTGGGTGGAATTATCTACTGGATTGGCATTGTGATGGTTGCCAAGCTTGTATCATCTTCCATGAATCCTGAAAGCCTTGGGGTCGAGTTCCTGCTGTTCTGTGCATTTCTATTGCTTTTCTTTTTGAAGGGGCCTGCACGGCGAATCGTAAGGAGGGAAAGCCCTCTCTTCCCAGAGGGGGTGCTTACCTACATCATCGAAAGTGCCGTGGAAGTTCTTGAACTTCTGATGGGCTACCTCGCCAATACCGTCTCCTTCATTCGTGTGGCCGCATTTGGTTTGGCGCATACGGGGCTCCTTATCGCCGTATTTGGCATCAGCGATATCGTTGCCCGTTGGCCCGCGGGAACAGTATTCGCTGCCCTCGTGCTGATTGTTGGAAATGTGTTTGTGATCGTCTTTGAGGGGGCGATTGTAACTATTCAGATTCTACGGCTCGAATATTACGAATTCTTTGGGAAATTTTTCAAGGAGTTTGGTGTGAAGTACCGGCCTGTTCGTTATGCCGATGCATTTGTGGATAGTGCAGGTTGAACGGACGGAAACTAAAAGGAATCACTGCGATGAAGAAACTTCGAGTGGTTGCATGGTTGGGATTGTCAGCCCTGGCACTGTTCTTGGGGTACCTGCCCATCGCCTTTGCCCAGGCGGTGGGTGAGCCTGAAATGGCGGCGGGAAATCCCGAGACGGCTAAATGGGCGTATCTTGCGGCGGCCATCAGCATGGGTGCGGGATGTGTGGGCGCCGGGCTGGCGGTTGCCTATGTGGGAGCGGCGGCCATAGGCGGGGTTACCGAAAAACCTGAGATGGTCGGGCGCGCCCTCATCTTCGTCGGTTTGGCGGAAGGCATCGCCATCTACGGATTGATCATTGCGATCATGATATTGGGCAAGGTCTGATCCATGAAACTGATGGTCATCGGAGATTACGAGACCGTCTTGGGCTTTCGCCTGGTGGGCGTGCAGGGCGCCATGGCCGGCGGCAGGGAAGAGGCGCTGGAGGCCTTGCAGCGGGTGCTTGCAACGCCCGATGTTGGGGTGGTCCTTATGACGGAGACGCTGGCGAAATCCGTCCGGGATGAGTTTGAGGCGCGCTTGTACGGCCATGGATTTCCACTGCTGCTTGAGGTGCCCGATGCCCTTGGGCCGGCCCCGGATCGGCTCTCCGTTGAGGATGTGGTGCGCAAGGCAATAGGAATGAGTCTATGAACCAACCAAAGGAGATGTCCTCCGAACAAGGGCTCATCGAGAGTATCCTTGCGGATGCGGAAACCCAAGCGGGTGCTCTGTTAGCGGACGCAGAGGCCACGGCACGTGGCAGTATCGAACAATCCGAAAAGGAGGCCGCCGCAATAGGGGAGAAAATCCTGGCAAAAGCGAAACTGGATGCCGAAGCGCAGACAATTCGAACCTGCGCAAAAGCCAGGGTAGAAGCCCGGCGGATCCTGCTGCAGGCGCGTGAAAAAGCGATAGATGGGATCTTTGAGCGCATTGAGAAAACCTTGCAGGAAATACGCGGAGACGCGTTGCGGTATAGAACCTCCTTGGTATGTTTGCTCACGGAGGCAATTCTCGGAATCGGTGAAGAGCATGTCGTAATTGTAGTTGGGGCGGCGGACAAGACGGTGCTGGATGACATCCTGATGGAAGATATCAAGAAGCAGGTATGCGAACGTTCCGGTCGTACCGTCACCGTCGAACTTCAATTCAAGGACTCGGACTTGGGGGGAGGGGGAATCGTCCTTGAACCTGGTGGGCGCGTGCGTCTTGACAACACGTTTCCGCGAAGACTGAAAGAAACTAAACAGAAGCTGAAAACGCTCATCGTAGCAGAAATCGAGAAAAACTGTGGATGAAGGCGTCATCGGAAAAGTAAAACGCGTGGTGGGGCCGGTTGTTGAAGCCCGGCGCGAAGCCCAGGTTGAAATGCTCGAGCTGGTGCTCGTGGGCGAACATCGTCTCATCGGGGAAGTTGTCAGGATACAAGGCGACTCCGCTTGGATACAGGTATATGAAGACACCACCGGACTGCGGCCGGGAGCCCCCATTTGGAGCCGCGGAGAGCCACTCTCCGTGGAACTCGGGCCCGGGCTCGTCGGCGGCATCTACGACGGTGTGCAGCGCCCGCTTAGCGCGCTTCGCGCACAAATGGGCGACTTCGTTTCGAAGGGGGCCCAGGTGCCGGCGCTCGACCGCGGCAAACTGTGGCGATTTATCCCTGAAGTAAAACCGCCTCTTTCTGTAACGGGTGGTTGCATCATTGGCCGTGTTCAGGAAACTGAACTGATCGAACACAAGGTAATGATTCCCCCTCTTCTGGCAGGGGAACTGTTCGAGATTGCTCCGGAAGCCGAGTACCATGTTGAAGACACCATCGCGCGCCTTCGTTTTGATACCCGCAGTATCGATGTCGCCCTGCATCAGCGGTGGCCGGTGCGTGTTCCGCGTCCCTATATGGCACGCTTGCCCCACTCGATGCCTCTCTTAACCGGGCAACGGGTGATCGATACCTTGTTTCCCGTGGCCCGGGGAGGCGTGGTCGTGGTTCCGGGCGGGTTCGGTACGGGGAAAACCATGGTTCAGCATGCCCTCGCCAAGTGGTGTGACGCCGACCTCGTGGTCTACATCGGCTGCGGGGAACGGGGCAATGAGATGACGGAAGTGCTGACCGATTTTCCAAAACTGACCGACCCGCGAACCGGCCGCTCGCTCATGGAGCGCACCATCCTCATCGCCAACACCTCCAACATGCCCGTCGCCGCGCGCGAAACAAGCATCTATACCGGCATTACCATTGCCGAATACTACCGGGATATGGGCTTGCATGTAGCGGTCATGGCTGATTCTACCTCGCGATGGGCGGAAGCCTTGCGCGAACTTTCAGGCCGGATGGAGGAAATGCCTGCGGATGAAGGATTCCCCGCCTACCTGCCCACACGGCTGGCGGAGTTCTATGAACGGGCGGGAGCGGTCCGTACCCTGTCGGGTAGTGAAGCCACAATCACCACCATCGGCGCGGTGTCCCCGCCCGGAGGCGATTTCTCCGAGCCGGTCACCCAGCACACAAAGCGCTTCGTGCGCGCATTCTGGGCATTGGACAAACAACTGGCGAACGCCCGCCACTATCCGGCCATCAGTTGGATGGACAGTTACAGTGAGTATATCGAGGATGTTGAGGACTGGTGGATGGAGCGCACCAACCACGAGTGGCAGAAACTGCGCACCACCATGATTTCCGTCATGCAGCAGGAAGCTCGCTTGCAGCGCGTCGTAAAGCTGGTGGGGGCTGACGTCCTCCCAGACAGCCAGCGCCTTATCCTTGAAATCGCGAATGTATTCAAGAACGCGTTCCTCCAGCAAAATGCCTATGACAAGGTGGATGCCTATAGCGGCGCCGAGAAACAATACCGAATGCTCCAGATTATCGCCGAACTCTATAAACTTGCCGCCGAAGCCATCAAAAACGGAGCGGCTCTCGAAGATATCCGCAAGACGCCAATTTTCACTGAAGTGATGCAGATGAAATATCAATATGACAACGAGAACGCGGGCCGATTGTCCGGCCTGCTCGAAAAAGCCAGGGAAGCGTTGCATGGGTACACAAACGATAATGCATGAACTCGGCAATCAGGCATTAGCCAACCGGAGGGAATATCTTGGCATGGCCGAAGTTTCAGGCCCGGTGGTGGCTATTCGCGGCATTCACAATGTCGGCTACAACGAACTCGTCGAAATCGCCGATGGCCAGGGCAATACCCGGCTGGGCATCACGTTGGAAGTGGCCGAAGGCGCCGCCATCGCCCAGGTATTTGAGGGAACCTCCGGACTGGCGCTCGAAACCACCCGCGTGCGCTTCCGGGGCACACCGCAGACCATGCCGGTGTCAGAAGAATTGCTGGGGCGGACCTTTGATGGATTGGGGCGTCCCATTGACGGAGGTCCGGAAGCTATTGGCGAAGACCGGGACGTCAATGGGCTTCCGGTTAATCCCACGGCACGGGCGTATCCCCGGAAGTTTATCCAGACCGGCATCTCTGCGATAGATGGCATGAACACGCTCGTCCGCGGACAGAAATTGCCCATTTTCTCCGGCAGCGGACTGCCTCACCGGCAACTGGTCGCGCAGATCACCCGGCAGGCTAAGATCGTGGGAGAAGAGGCCCCATTCGCTGTCGTTTTCGCGGGCATGGGCATCAAACATGACGAAGCCATGTTCTACATCAAAAACTTCGAACAATCCGGCGCCATGGAACGGCTCGTGGCATTTCTGAGCCTGGCCGACGCGCCATCGGTAGAACGGCTCGTGACACCCCGAACCGCCCTCACCGTAGCCGAATTCCTTGCGTTTGACCTCGGCATGCACGTTCTGACGGTTCTCACGGACATGACGAACTACTGCGAAGCACTCCGCGAGATCTCCACGGTTCGCGCGGAGATACCCAGCAGAAAAGGGTATCCAGGATACTTGTACAGCGACCTTGCCAGCATTTACGAACGGGCGGGAATGATAAAAGACCGGCCCGGATCAATTACCCAGGTGCCCGTGGTCACCATGCCCAACGATGACATATCCCATCCGGTACCGGACCTCTCCGGCTACATTACCGAAGGTCAGATCGTGCTTGAACGCGACTTGGCGCAGCGCGGCATCTATCCCCCGATTGCAGGCCTGCCATCACTTTCGCGTCTTATGAAAGACGGTATTGGGGAAGGAATGACGCGGGCTGACCATGCTCACCTGGCGAGCCAGTTGTTTGCCGCCTATGCCCATGTGAAGGATATCCGTGCCCTGGCTTCGGTTATTGGCGAGGAAGACCTCAGCCCCTTGGACCACCAGTACCTCAAATTTGGCGAGGCGTTTGAGCAACGTTTCCTGAGCCAAGGGCACGATGAAGACCGTTCCATGGAACAAACACTAAATCTGGGCTGGTCCGTTCTCTCAGCGCTCCCGCCCGAAGAACTGCACCGGATTACCGAAGAGGAAATCCGGAAATATTACGGTAAATGACATGGCCAGATACGAAGTAGCGCCAACGCGCACCAATCTGATCAGCCTCAAGGCCGATTTGGCCCTAGTCCATGAGGGCCATGAACTCCTCGAACAAAAACGGCAGATTCTTGTGCTCGAACTCAAACAGTTGACCGCACTCGCCGTCGAAGCACAAAAACGTGTCGATGAAGAATTGGCCGGCGCCTTTGCCGCCCTCCGGCGCGCACGCATCGCCAGCGGGGAAGCAACCGTCTATTCCGCCGCCCGCGCCATAAACATCCTGCCGGAAATTGCCTTGAAAGAACGCCGTGTCATGGGCGTAAGCATCCCAGGAGGCCAGCTCAACCTGACCGGCAACGCCCCCTATTATGGAACTTCCTCCACCTCCGTCTGGATGGACGAAGCGGTGGCGCGTTTCAAGAAGGCGCTCCACGCCATTGCAGAACTGGCCCAGGCCAGGATCGCCGTGGTGCGCCTCGCGCGTGCAATTCAGAAGACCATCCGCCGCGTCAACGCCTTGGAAAAACTCCTCATTCCTGACTATGAAGAAACCGTCAAATACATCCAGGATTCCCTGGAAGAATCCGACCGGCAAGCCTTCTTTAATCTCAAACTCGTAAAGGGGCACCTTGAATCCAAGAGAAGTGAATAAGGCGTGCCGCGTATTTTGAGTCAGCTTGCCGTGATGCGCATAATGAGGGGGATCCCAAACAATAGTTCCAGTGAGGCTACGGCTATGATGACAAAAACCGCATCAAGAGAATGGCACCACATGTCTCCGGTTTGCAGGATGTATAAACACACCGGAAAAATAAGGCCGCATGTCTTTGGAATAATTAGTGCCGGTATTGCCGTACTTCTGCTTCTGGGCGCCGCCCATGCCGATCAACTCACGGCAGGAGCCGCAAAAGTGGATATCACCGGCCGAGATGCCGGGCCGGTCAATGATCCTCTGTATGTGAAGGCCCTTGTTATAAAAAATGGTGTCAGCACATTCGCAATTATCACCGTGGATGCCGTGGCCATTGGCGAGATTGGAAAAATTGGCAATGATTATCTCCCTACAGTCCGCGCCCGGCTTGAAAAGGAACTCAATATTCCCCAGACGAACGTCCTGACTAATGCCAGTCACTGTCATGGCGTTGTTTGTGAAGATGTTGTGGAGCGAACGATTCAGGCGGTGAAAGAAGCCTCCCAAACGATCACCCCGGTCAACGCCGGCGCTGGCAGCGGCCATGAAGACCGGATCATGGAGAATCGGCGGTATGCCTTGAAAGGCGGAGGAGAAGCGGACAGCCGGCACGCCTATTCGCTCCCGCCGGATGAGGACATCGCCGGTATTGGACCGATTGATCCGGAAATTGGGGTACTTCGTTTGGACAGAACAGACGGCCAGACACTGGCGGTCGTCTATAACTTCGCATGTCATCCTATTCAAGGGGTGCCGAGCCGGGGCAATACCGCCGACATCATTGGATTCGCCTCAAAAGTAATAGAAGATAATGCAGGCGCAGGTACCATTGCCTTGTTTTTGCAAGGCTGCGCGGGCGACATCAATCCGGCACACTATAAGGATGTTGACCACCCGCGGGACGCGGAGCCGCTGGGAAACCTGCTCGGATTAAGCACCATGCACGCATTCCGCAAAATACAATGTAAAAATGACGCACCCCTGAAAATGATCTCTGAAACAATTGAATTGCCTCGCGCGGACCATGCCCAACGCATCGCACGTATGGAAGCCGAACGGGAGCGGTTGCTTCAATCGCTCAAGGGCGCCAGTCTAAATCTAAAAACCTTTCTTCCCCTCGTGGTGAAGTATGGCCTCTCCAATGCGTTCCCCTCCGGCTATGCTCACCGGTATCTGCACGAAGAAACGATGAATTGGGATTTTTTGAAAAAACTCGATGCTGAAAACCGCGAGAATATGCACCGGTACATTGAAAACATCCATACCATGGAAGAACTCACGCGCGTGCAAACCAATCTGGATCTCCTGCGGAAACATCAGGCGGATAATGCCGCCGCGGGAAAGCCCACGGTCAGCGCGGAAATTATGGGCGTGAGAATCGGCGATTTTGTGTTGGTCACGTTCCCCGGAGAGCCTTCCGTGCAAATCGGGCTTAACATAAAAAAAGCGTCTCCCCACGCGTTAACCTTTGTGACAGGCTGTACGAACGGCTATCTATATTATGCCCCCACGGAAGAACAACTCCGCAATGAAAGAAGCGCCCAGGAAGATAGCGATTGCATCCTCGCCCCCGAATGGCAGGCGATTTATGAGGATGCCGCCGCGCGGATTCTCAAAGACCTCTAACATGCGAACAAATTTGTCATTGCTGCGAGGAGTCCCCCGCGAAGCAATCACGCCCTCACGGTTCTATACTCCCAGTCCTCCCAGTCCTCCCAGTCCCCGTGCCCTCCGAAGCCTTGGCGTAGGAGGGTCCCAGTCCTCCCAGTCCCCGTGCCCTCCGAAGCCTTGGCGTAGGAGGGTCCCAGTCTTCCCAGTCTTCCCACACAATCCCGGAATCCTGTCAACCACGCACCTTTTATCATTACGCACAATCTCGCCCCAATATGCGCTACTTTCCAAATTCCAGCGTCAATGGGGTTGGTTCGGCAATATCCACCCCCAGCCAGAGAATTTGCCCATCCCAGGCATATTCTTCCTTCCGCAACTCCCGTCCTGCCAACGTTACGCTCCCCAGGGTCTTTGGCGCACCCACTAACTCAAAAACAGGATTCACGCAACACACCTTGGGATGAATGGTAATGGCTACGATATTCTCTCTAACATTGAGCCGATACGCACGCCGCTCCACCACGTAAGAATCGGTGCTGAGTTCCGCACCCTGCACCTCAAGCGATGCTGGTGCACTAAAACTCCGCGTATGTGCAATCAACCGGTCATCGGGATCGGCTGTGATACCGATCATCCACACCCAGCGTTGGGTCCGCATTTGCCGGCTATGACCCAATGTATCGAGGGCCGGACCCACTTGGTTCAAAATGGGTTCAGGACGATGCCGCGCCCAGCTCAACAGGCTGTTATGAGATGGACTGACGTGAATCCGATCATCGATCGCCCCGCCGGTGGTTTTGCCGCGCGCCAGCGGCCAATGGCTCCCCCAATACGCTGGCGTGACCATATAGCCTTGATCATAAAACGGGCGGAATGTGTCCAGTTGTTCCACGCGGAATGCATCGCGCGGATTGAAATACACCGCGGTCTCACCATCCTCTCGATGAAACTGCACCCGGTAAATTAACGGTGGATTCGGCCCGGGCGGAACATTTTCCGTCAACAACGGAATCGGGACGGCGGCGGTTGTTCCATCCAGCGCCACACACCGGATTGGATTTGGCGGCAACAGGTCCAGCGGATACCCCTCTGGCGGCGCCAGTATTATGAGTTCACTAATCTCATAGTTGGCTTCCGGATCGCTGCTCAGGGTCAATACGCGTGTGCCAAAGCCATCCGGATAGAAATAAAAGTCCTCCCGCGCCGCATCCCCCCACACCTTGTAATTAAAATCGCAGGATTGATACGTCCAGCAAACATGAACCCGCGCCGCGGTGGATTCAACAATGCTCACCCGTCCGTACCGGAGTTCCTTGTCCATGAGCGGTTCCACGGAATCAACAAAGCCTTCGGGCAGCGGCCCCGTCTCCGCCCACTCAAGGCATAGACCCGTATTGTATCTTCCCGCCCAGAAGGGCACATAGCTCGAACCGCGCCAAAACACAAACCGGCTCCCATTGGGCAGCGACACAACGACATCGCTTAATTTTTCGGACCAGCCTTCCTCGTAGGGCATGGTGGACAGGGCGCCGGTTTTCGGGTCACGGACCGAAATGGGCAAATCATACCGAAGCTTCGTTTCACTCGCGCCGAACCGAGGCCACGTCGAAGATTGTTTCACCAACATCACATGGGTTTGTTTATGCCAAAGCTGTTTTCCGTCTGAATCTTGTATGGAAACATGAAGCATATCGTTTAAAATGCCAAAAGATGGTTCCGGAAGTTCCATCGTAATTTCAGCGCGATTTCCTGGGCTCAGTTTCATTGCTGATTCCACACGATGCCGGGGACGCCCCTCAAACCAGGCCACAGCGCGTGCGCCGGGCATGTCAAGGGAACGGCAAAACGCGGCCACATGCACATGCGCCCGCTGGCCCGGCGTCAGAATAAGCCAATCCGCCGGTGGAAACACCGCGCCGAGATCGATTGGATTGATCTGCGTTTCCGGCTTTACTTCAGCATCCGCCTCTATCTCGTTCCGTTCGATGGACAATGAGGCAATTTCCCTTTCCGTCTTCCCCATTTCGGCAAGCAAAAAAATCCTGTCTATCGAGGCATCTATATCACGCCGAATTGGGGATTGCCCAGCGAAAGTGATCGGTTCCCTCGACACGGCATGACTCTCGCGATATCCGGCAAGAAAAAATTTCTCGCCTGCCTTTTGCGCTTGCGGCGCTATTATGATGTGCGCCGGTTGTCCCACGCGCGCCAGACCGAAGGGCGGCCGCCAGGGATGTCCGGCATCTATCTGGAGTATCCCCGTGCTCTGGGAATCGGCCGGCGCGGAACTGCCCTGAGAATTGCCAGAGAGGGTGGAAGCATCTCGAGACTCTTTCGTTTCTGCACATACTATCGCAGAATGGAAAATACTTCCCATGAACAGAATTGCATAAAACAGACGCCTTTTTTTCATATGAGTTGCAGCTTTCCTGATATTCTCCCTGTCACCGGCACGGAGAGCCATATCGCGATCATAGGACAAGGCAATACTTCTGTCAACGTGGTATTTGCCGGTAGGTTCGTTGGGCCGCGTCGAATGTGATCATCGGCACACCCTTGGGGAAATAGGCTTCCAGCATTTCCTTCATGGGACCGGCGTACATGGCCACGCGGATGGTTCCCCACGTGGCCTGGTCGCCTGTCGCATAAAAAATATAGGTATTGCCTTCATACTCAAACAAATCCGCATCGGTGTTATTGATTCCTTCGCCTGGGCTCGGATCGAGCATGGGCCCGCGTGTCGGGCTCACTTCCCACGTTATGAGGTCTTTGGACCGCGCCACCGCGGTGACGTACTTGGTCTCCGGTAATTGATACGCATAACATGCCCACGGCTCTTTCTGATAACAATGAATCCCGTAGATCACGTAATAATAGGGCGCGAAATAACGGATCGCCGGATTGGCGCACACTGTCTTCCCCGCCACGTCCGCGAATTCCAACCCCGGAATCTTCTCCCAATGCGACAAATCCTTCGACCGCGCAAAGCGGAAACACCACTGCACCGGCACATTGGACTCATAGGTCATGATATAACCCTGTTCATCGCGGCAGACCGATGTGTTGAAAAAATGCTCCTCGCCATCCCGTGCAAGCGCTTCTTCCTGTTTCCACTCCTTCAGGTCCGTGGTGCTGAAATGATTAATGCGCAGCGTATTGATTACATTCCCGAAATCCGTGAATTCCGTCGCAAATACATGCAGCACCGCCCCGTCTACAAAGGCGCTCACGAAAGAATGCCCTTTCCCGAAGCGCGATACCTCCTGGCCAGTCACCAAGTCGGTAATAAACAGATACGCATTTTCCCCTTTGGCTTCGAATCCTCCCGGACGGTGATTATCCACCAAGAGCACGCGATTGTTAAACACTACCGGCGTGTTTTCCATGCCTGTTGGAAATGCAAAAGGCAACTTTACAAGTTTCGGATTGGGTGGCGCTGCCGGACTCGGCCCATCCCCGGCAGCAACTCCAAAGGACCATAGAAAAGCATAGGCGGCGAGCAGCATCATCGTTCGAATCATCACTATATCTCCCTGTTGGGTTTTTGCTTATTTCAGTGTGTTGGCAAACATTTTGGCACAGCCCCCGTACCACCCTCTCCCGGACCGACTTCCAGCGCCTGAATCATGGCTTCTCCTGGGCAACTGCCAATCTGGGTTCCCTTGAAACGGATTTCAACAATGCCATTTCTGGGTTCTATGCCGTTGAACACAAGATCCACGGCTTTGTTGGCGCCGCCGGCAGTGGAGAACACATCCAGGTGTTCAACCACGGTCCTTTTGTTAATCTCGATGGTGATTCCACGCTGACCCGCCTGAACATAGTGTGTTTCCGCAAATTTCAGCCGCGCATAATAGGTGCCCGGCCCGACGGTCACATTCACGACGAATTCAGGCCAGTGGACACCATAATTGTAAAGATCACCATCCGGGGTTCCCGCAATAATGGGGGCTTGTTTCATGGTCCACCACGTCTTTGCCACGGTGTCCGTCAAATGCCCTGTGAGTACGGCGAATTCCGTGCCTGGCCGCCACAGGTTGCCTTGGACATCGCGGTAGTCGATGCGGCCAGTGTATCCAAAGATCATCCGTTGCACGGTCTGCGGACCTCCCCCTTCGCCAAAGAAATTTCCACCGGATGCCGCCGAGTCTGCCGCAGTTTCGGAAACGTTTCCGAATATCTCGATATTAAGATGCCCATCATGCCGGATCGATACCACACAGTCGCCCCCGGGCAGCGTCTTAACCATGTAGCCATTCTCGGTCAGATCCAGTCGGGCTGGCAACTTCTCACCGTCCGCCGTCACAGAAACCGGACTAAATGCCAGGCGCAAAACCTCCACGGTATTTTGCGGCGCGGCAAAAACGCGATACGCAATGCGCCCGGCGCCATACTGCACCTCTCGGACCACTTCGGTGCTGCGCATGATGTGATTCTCGTGGCCGGCCCCAAGGATTTCCGGCAGCCACGACAACGTCCGGAGCACCCACTTGAGGGTAGTGTATTGGACAATGGCGAAATTTCCAACCTTAACACCGCCATCAATATTATCTTGATACGCTCCGGAATCATCCACATCATACGTGGCCAGCAGGATCATGCGGCGCGCGAGTTCCCGCGCCCATTCGCTGTCCGCCTCGACGCCATACTGGGCAAAATTGAGCGCCAGTTCCATCGGTCCCCATGCCAGAGACCGTCCGCAGCATCCGCACCCTTCGGGAAATTGCCATGCGCCGTGATAGACATCGCCCCGCGACTGGGGGGCTGCGCTGGAATGATTGAGGAACAGCGACATTATGTTCCGGACATCATTCTTCCAATTAGGAAATTCTTCCTTGTGGGTCATGAAATAACGGACCGCCCAGTCCGTCGTTACTTGAGCTTGGACTGGATTCTCCCAATCCCAATAATTCCGGCCCCAGGTGTCGTTTTCAGCCCATGCCGGTAGAAGCGTGTTATGCAGATAGTCAAGACCTGCGGCTCGCGCAACAGAAAAGCCATTGTCCTTTCCCGTGCGTCCAAGTTTTATCAGTTCGTCAAATAACGACAAGATGTATACGACGCCTCCCGTCTGGCGATTGCCGATGGGATTATTCTTCGCCCACGGGACAACTTCCGGATTGGCATACCGCGGCCATGGCGCCGCACACGGCTCACAATTTCGTTTTTCCGCCAATACGTCCGCCCAATGGTTGGCAGATTCCAGCCATTGCTCATTGCCCAGCAATTGGTAGGCGCGGAGAAGCGCCACGCCGAACTCCGCCACAATGTCCAACTGAATATACGCTTGCGATGTCACCTTCCCGTCCGGTCCCACGCCTCCATACGGAACGCTCATAAGAAATTGGGGCCACGGATGCTCCTTGCCTGTCTGGCACAATTCAAGAATCGCGTTAGCAATGGCTTCTACCTGACCGGGTGCAGCGGGATCTCCCGAGTAACGGTAATATTCCACGAAGGCAAATAATGCCCGCGCCCCGCGTTGTACTATGCCCGGATCAGGATCCCCTTCGCCCCAAAAACAGGTTGGGGTCTTCAGGGCCTTCCCACCCACCGTATGGGCAGACCATCCGGAATTCAGCAACACTTCCGCCGCGCGCCGGACTCGGTAATCCAGTTGGCCGTTCCGGCCCTTGTACCACGGCGCAACCACCCCAAAGGAATCCTCAACAATCGGATGCGCATAATAGGAGGTCAGGGTCTCCGCCGCTGTTGCGGTGCCTGAAAAGGCAACCATAGTAAAGACCAGCAACAGCCCTGCAATAAGATGACATTGTTTTACTCGTTCCCAAGCTGTGATTGGGAACCCACTTGCCTGCCCGCCGAAGTCACGCGCTTCGCGTAACGAGGGAGTTTCACTTTGTCCCAATAGCATACTGCCTGAGAACAGGATACACCAAGCGTTTTTTCGGGCGCCTGATTTGTTCTTTGGCGTGGTGAATAGCATGGATATAGTGCCTCATTAATCCCCGAAATACACGCATCGCGCGCTGGGGGTTTCCTGGACCACGATGGCGGCGGGGTGTTCGCCGTGATTTTGGAGCCAGGTCCAGATCCAGGCGCAGATGCGTTCGCTGGTGGCGAAGCCGAGTCCGGGAATTTCGTTCAGGAATTGATGGTCGAGTGTATCGTAGAGTGCTCGCAGACGCGTTTCGAGGCCGTCCATCTGTTGCACCCCCACCTCAACATGGTAGCTGTGGCCGTGGAGTTTGCGGCAGGGATGTCCCTCGGGGAGTTGCGGCAGGGATTGTGCGGCTTCAAAGGTGAAGTGGATGCGTTCCGGCAATCCCAGCACGGGTTCCGGCTCCCGGAGTTGGGGGCGATAGGCCAGATCGCCCAAAATGCTCACGGTGACCCCTTGAAACCACGCGGGCCACGGACGCACATGTTCTTCAATCCAGTGTTTAACCCCTGAAAGCGATGTGTCCTGCTCAAACCCGGGGAGATCATTTAAGCAGGCATGGTCCAGGATGTCGTTCAGGGGACCGAAGAGCCGCTTCAATTCGGCGAAATCCACCACCCATCCTATATCCGCATCCACCGCGCCCGAGGCGAGGATTTCCACCTTGTAACTGTGCCCATGCAGGCGTTGCTGTGCCGGGCCGCCCAGCGGATTCCGGTGAGCGGCCTCGAAACACAGTATTTTTGCAAGGTGCGCGTTCATGTTATTTTTTGGGTTTTATGCAGTCGATTCCGGCGAGAAAACCGGTGGATTCCGGATTTTTCCCGGTGATGCGCAGTTCAAACGTGTTTTTTCCCGCGCCGATCTGCGCGGGGAATTCGATTTTATCGCGGATGACGCCGGTTTTGTTGAATCCGTCCCACTGCGCGGCTTTCACGCCGTTGAGCCATAATTCGACAATGCCGTAGTCGGGGGCGCGCGTGTACCAGAGTTCCACGGTCATTGTGCCGGCCATCTTCTCCGGCACATTGGTGTTCATGGTGTAGACCGTGGGCTGGGCGGGACGGAACCACAGATGCTTCGCGTTGCTCCAATCGTTTGAATACGATTTGGTGCCCTGCACTTCCATGGGGCCGCCGGTGAATTCCGTGAGCATGTCCTCCGCTTCGAGGGCGCCTTTTTCCTTGTAGATTTGGAGTTCAACGGGCTTTCGGTCTTGTGGCGAAGGGAGTTTTGGGAACGGGTCATGCGGTTCCGTCTGGTACCAATACGCGCAGGAACTGAAATTGTCGCTGCGGTCGTTCGCATGCCCATGCTCGATGGTGACCTTGATCGATTTTCTAAAGGGGATGGGATCCTCGATGTGATAGCGGTAGACATTCCATAACGCGTTGGTTTTGTGTTCCCCGCGCAAGGGGCAACCGAGATACAAATCGCTGAATGCTTCGCCATAACACCACGCGCCGCAGAAATAATCTTCCGAGCCCGTGCCGTTGAACGAGGGCGTGGTTTCCCCATCCACATAAATCATATCGTCGCCTTCGCCCCACCAGCCGTCCGCGCGGTTGTGGATGGAGAGGTTCACGCCCACATAATGCCCGCGGCCTGTGGCTTCCATGAAGGTATAGTTTTCGTTCGGCTTGCAGGGATACGCCTGCCGGTACTGCGCGTGGAAATAGGCCATTTTCTTGGGAAGATGATTGTACAGGCGGTAGTCCACGTAATAATAAAAAGCGGCGCAGGCCATCGTGCTGTCATTGGTGATGGTAACCCGCGCGCCCTTCCGGAACGGCATTTTCCAGAAACAATTCAGGCCGTGGTTTGTGCCGATTTGGATGGGCATGCTCGCGTATTGGTAATACTGGCCGTTGCCCTGGCCGAAGAAATCGCCGATGGGCGATTCCACCGAAGGCAGCGCCTCGCCATCCCAATACATCCGCAGCACTAGATTTTTGAGATGCTCCGGGTCCTCCGAGGCGATGGTAACCCAGATATGCGTGATCGCGCCCGCACCCGAAATGACCGCCATGTCCCGCGTTTCTCCCGGCTCGATGGGCTTGTCCTGCCGCCCGTCGGCATTCCCTCCCGAGGGGTCAAAACTCGACTGCCGTCCCGCGCTAAAGTCTTTCAATCCTGGCAGGGAATCGAGGGTTCCGCCGCCTGCGAACGCGCTCGTCGTTGCCAGGACAATACTCAACCATACCAATCCGCACCGTAAAACACCCATGATCTTGCTCCTTCTTGTTTATTGTGATTCACCGCGCACCACTATGCCATACCCCAATCGCCTTTTTAAATCTCCAGCCGTTCAGAGTCAATTGCGCAATAGGCCTTTTTCTCATTTGGGCAAAAAAAGCGACGGTTCGGCTGTGAAATTCCAGGGGGCGCAAAAGATTTTCCGCCATTGGCGGGGATAGGAGAGGGGATCGGCGCATTGGAGGGACTAAATGGGTGTGGGGGAATTTCGGAAGGCGGGTGCACGACATTTTCGTGGGTTTTCGCCTTCACGAGCGCCCGTAAGCGCCCAGATCGCCGACTCTAACGCTGCGAATTCACGAGCGATGCCCGTTTTTTCGAGTGTTAATTGTATTGTAGCAGCACAGACTACAATTTCCCGCTGGGAAAACGAAGGATATTTCCAAAACCCGCTAAAATGTCGTGCACCCCGCCTTCACCGTTTAATTGACATGTAAATGGGGAGGTTGCTATACTTAGGCGACTATCCAAGTGCATGGTATCAGGCGCGCTTTCCATTTCCCGAGAAAAAGACGGGAGGTGGAGGGTGCGGAGGCTGTGTGTTGGGTTACTGGGGCGTCGCCAAGTCGGTAAGGCACCGGTTTTTGGTACCGGCATTTCGGTGGTTCGAGTCCATCCGCCCCAGCCATGTTTTTGTTCGGCGTGGACGACGCATCAGGAAGCAGGAACTCCGTGAGCAGCCGGGGTTTCGGGAGTACAGCGGACGGTGACCCACAATAATGATTTGAAAGTCTTCAGCGGCAACGGCTCGAAGGCCCTGACGCAGGCCATCTGTGAGCATATCGGCACGGAACCTGGCAAGGCGATCGTAAGCCAGTTCAGCGATGGCGAGATCCGGGTTCAGGTGGATGAGCATATCCGGGGCCGGGATGTATTTTTGATTAACAGCACCTCGCCGCCGGTTAATCATCATTTGATGGAGTTGCTGATCCTGGTGGATGCGGCGAAGCGCGCGTCCGCGGAGCGGGTGACGGCGGTGCTGCCGTATTTTGGGTATGCCCGCCAGGATCGGAAGCATAAGGGACGGGTGCCTATTACGGCCAAGCTGGTGGCGAATCTGATCACGGCCGCGGGCGCGGACCGTGTGTTGACGGTGGATTTGCATTGTGGACAGATCCAGGGTTTTTTTGACATACCGCTGGATCATCTTGCGGCGGATGTGGTGTTCGCGAACAAGCTGATTTCCCGGGGCTTGCAGGAGAATCTGGCGGTGATTGCGCCGGATGTGGGGAGTGTGGGCCGCGCGCGGGAGTTTGCAAGCCGTTTGGGCATGCCGTTGGCGATTGTGGAGAAGCGGCGCCCAAAGGAGAATGTTTCGGAAGTCATGAATGTGATCGGCGATGTGGAAGGCAAGAACACGCTGATTTTGGATGATATGATTGACACGGCGGGCACGCTGGTGAAGGCGGCGCGGGCGCTGAAAGAGTTTGGCGCGTTGAGCGTACGCGCGTGCGCAACGCACCCGGTGCTGAGCGGTCCGGCCTTGGACAATATAAACAATTCGGTATTGGAAGAAGTATTGGTGAGCGACTCGATTCCCCTTTCGCCGGAAGTGGCGTCGAATCCGCGGTTCCACGTATTGAGCCTGGCGCCGCTGATCGGGGAAGCGATTCGCAGAATACATAAGGATGAGTCGGTCAGCAGCCTGTTTGACTCAAACTAAGACCGTCCGGAGGCGAACGAATCAATGGAACTTCAGAATTTATCAGTAAGCAAGCGCGAAGGCAAGGGCAAAGGATCGTCGCATCAAACGCGCGTGAAGGGGTTGATTCCCGGGGTGGTGTATGGCGGCGGCCAGGATCCATTGCATATTGTGGTGAACACGAAGGTGTTCGAGAAGCTGCTTCATGGGCGCTTCGGCGAACACGCGGTGGTGCAACTGGAGGTGGAAGGGGCGCCTGACTTAAACAGCCCTGCGTTGTTGAAGCAGGTGCAGCGTCATCCGCTGAAAGAGCATGTGCTTCACGCGGATTTCCTGCGGATCCGGCTGGATGAGCGCATTGAGACGGTGGTGCCGATCGAATTGACCGGCCAGGCCGCGGGCGTGGTGGAAGGCGGAGTGTTGGAACATCAGTTGCGCGAAGTGGAAGTGGAGTGCCTCGCGCTCGAAGTGCCGGAACATATTCTGGTGGACGTGAGCCGGCTCAATATTGGCGACAGTGTGCATGTTTCTGATTTGATTGTTCCGGAAGGCATCAAGGTGTTGACGGATCCGGAACGTCCGGTGGCTTCGGTGACGGTGCCTCGTGCGATGGTGGAGGCGGCGCCTGCGGAAGCCGCGGCGGAAGGTGCGGAAGGCGAAGGCGAGAAGAAGGAAGGCGAAGGCGAGAAGAAGGAAGGCGAAGGCGAGAAGAAGAAGGAAGAGAAAGCGGAAAAGAAAAAGGAAGAGAAAGCGGAGAAGAAATAATCCTTCTTCGCAATCCGCCTTTTCACCGGGCGGCCTGACGCTGGAGCCGGCGCCCGGCATATGCGAAAGGTTGGCCGCGTGAAGATAATCGTGGGTTTGGGCAATCCCGGCGCCCGGTTCCGGAATACCCGGCACAACCTGGGTTTTCTGGTCTTGGATCGGCTGGCGGAGTTGTTGGGGGCGGAGTTTAACCGGGAGAAGCATGAAGGACTTCTTGCGGAAGCGCAATGCGCGGGCCACAAGCTGTTGTTGGTCAAACCGATGACGTTTATGAATTGCAGCGGCGATTGTGTGGCGCCCCTGGCGCGCAATAAGGTTTCGGCCTTGAGTGATATATTGGTGGTGGTGGATGATGTCAATCTCCCGCTGGGTACAATCCGGTTGCGGACGGAAGGCAGTGCCGGCGGGCATAACGGTTTGAAATCGATCATCGAGCGGATTGGCGGGCAAGGCTTTCCGCGTCTGCGTTTGGGCATTGGCGATGATCGGGAAGGGCGGGATCTGGCGGGACATGTGCTGGCCAGGTTTCGTCCGGAAGAGAAAGCGGTGGTGGAGGAAATGGTGGAACAGGCGGCGGCGGCGGCGGACTGCTGGATACGTTCGGGCATAGACCAGGCGATGACACGATACAATTGAGGAAACGCCATGAAAGACGATAAAAAACATACGATTAGCGTGCTGGTGGAGAATCATTTTGGCGTGTTGGCCCGGGTTTCCGCCATGTTCAGTTCGCGGGGATACAATATTGACAGTTTATGCGTGGGGGAGACCAATAGCCCGGAGATTTCCCGGATGACGGTGGTGGTGCGGGGGGATGACAAGGTATTGGCGCAAATAATCCAGCAGTTAAACAAACTGGTGGATGTGATTGAGGTGCAGGATCTGACGCAGGGGGATTTTGTGGAGCGGGAGTTGGTGATGGTAAAAGTCAAGGCGGATCGGAAGCAGCGGGCGGAGGTGGTGGAAATTGCGAATATCTTCCGTGCGAAAGTGGTGGATATCGGGCCGGCCTCCATGATTGTGGAGATTACAGGGGCGGAAGGGAAGGTCACGGCATTTGTGAATATGATGAATGGATTTGGGATAGAAGAACTGGTTCGCACGGGGGAGATTGCCATCTCCCGGTGCGGTGAGCACGGGGGGGCATGATGCGGTATTGTCCAAAGATAAGAGAAGGCAGCGGACGCTCGGGCGTGCTCGAACGACGGTCCGCGGGCCCGTTGTTTAGCGGTGACTCCCCCCGCCACAGCACTTGTGCTGTGGCGTTTTTGTTTTTGGCGGGGCGATGAGTACAATGGAAGACTTGTGGAAACACAGGAGAAAGGCATAGATTCGTGAAGACATTGTTGCAATTGCAGGCGTTGGATCTGAAGATCGAGGCGTTGAAGGGGCGGGAACGGGAGATTCCAAAGCAGAAGGAGAAGTTTGAAATTCGCAAAAAGCGGTTGATGGAGGAACTGAGCCAGAGCGAGCAGCGGTGCAAGACGCTGACGGTGGAGCAACGGGAGTGTGAGGTGGATATTCAGCAAAAGGAGGCGCAAATCAAGAAATATGACATGCAGCTTCTGGGGGTGAAGAAGAATGAGGAATATCAGGCGCTGCTGCATGAAATGGATACGTTGAAGAAGCAGAACTCCCTGAAGGAGGAGCGGGTGATTGCGCTGATGCTGGAGATAGACGAAGCGAAGGCGCATCTGGAGGAGGACAAGAAGCGCATTGCGGCGGGGATGAAGGAATTGGATGCGCAAATAACCAAGGTGGATGAGGAGCTTGCGGCGACGGAGGCGGAGCGGAAGGAATTAGAAGGCCAGCGGGAGCCGTTGTTGAAAAATATTGACGAAGAGATGCTTTCGCGCTATACCCGGATTCGTTCGTCGAAGAAAACCGGCGCGGCGGTGGTGCCCTTGCGCGGGGAGTCGTGTTCGGGGTGCCATATGCGGGTTACGGCCCAGATTATTAACGAGATTATGGCGGGGACAAAGCTTCATGCGTGTCATCATTGCGGCCGCTTGTTATACCATGCGGACAATTTTGAAGACGCTCCGTTGCTGTAGGGGGGAGCGGACAGGCGATTATGGGTTTTTTGAAACGCAAAAAGGTAGATGACAACGAGCCGAGGAAGAATAACATTCCGGACGGGCTGTGGATGAAGTGTTCGGGATGCCAGGAGACTGTTTTCCGGAGTGAGGTGGAGGACAATGCGCATGTATGCCCGGCCTGCGGGTATCATCACCGCGTGGGGGCATACCGGCGCATTGAGATAATGGTGGATCCGGATTCGTTTCAGGAGATCAATGCGGAGATGGAGACGGTGGACCTGCTTGGATTTACAGCGGCGGGCGAACCTTATGGCGAACGTATTGCACGCGCAAAGCAGCAGTCCGGCCTGAATGAGGCGTTAGTGACGGGGATTGCGCGCATTGAAGGGGTGCGAGTGGCCCTGGGGGTGATGGATGGGTCGTTTATCATGGCGAGCATGGGGGCGGTGGTGGGGGAGAAGTTCTGCCGGTTGATCCGGGAAGCGGTGAAGGAGCGAGTGCCGGTGGTCGTATTCGCGGCTTCTGGGGGCGCACGGATGCATGAGGGGATACTGGCGCTGATGCAGATGGCGAAAACGGCGGATGCGGTGCGTCAGATTAATGAAGCGGGATTGCCGTATATTACGATTCTCACGGACCCGACGTCGGGAGGGGTGCTGGCGAGTTTTGCGAGTCTTGGAGATATTGTGCTGGCGGAGCCGGGGGCCTATATCGGATTTGCGGGGGCGCGGTTGATTGAAGGCGCGCTGAAAATCAAGCTGCCGGAAGGTTTTCAGCGGGCGGAATTTCAGTTTGAGAACGGATTTATCGACAAGATTGTAAAGAGAACGGACCTGCGGGAATTTCTCGGGAAATTGCTGCGGATGCTCTCGCCGGAGAGGGCGGACGAAGTCCTGCCGGAAGCGTAAGACAGTCATTGCGGTGAATGATCATGAGCGAAGCCATTCCGCGGAATTCATATTCTGATTTGCGCGAATACCTGTTTGGTCTTTCGCTGCACGGGATCAAGCTGGGGCTGCATAACATTCAAACGTTGCTTCGCGCGGCGGGGAATCCGGAACAAGGCCATCCTGCGGTTCACGTGGCGGGAACGAACGGAAAAGGGAGTGTTACCGCCTTGATCGGGGCCATGTTGCGGGCATCGGGGCTACGTGTGGGCCGGTTCACGAGTCCGCATATTATTGATCTCCCGGAACGGTTTCAGATTGACGGGCTGTGCATTCCCGAAGATGCGCTGGCGCGCCATACGGAGTTTTTTCGCCGGGCCGCCGAATCGCTGGCATCGCCGCCTACTTTTTTTGAATTGAACACGGCGATTGCGTTCCGGTGGTTTGCCGAGGAAGGGGTGGACGTTGCGGTGATTGAAGTGGGGATGGGCGGGCGGCTCGATTCCACGAATGTGATCCGGCCCTTGGTTTCGGTAATTACCAACATTGATTATGAGCATACCCAGTACCTGGGGGATACACTGGAAAAAATTGCCTTTGAAAAGGCGGGCATTCTGAAAGATAAGGTTCCGGCGGTCGCAGGGGAGAGGCGTCCGGGGCCGCTGGGTGTGATTTTAGATCGCGCGCGGGAATTGGAATGCGGGGTGCGGGTGTTGGGGCGTGATTTTCAGTATTCCGTGTGCGGGAGCGCCTGGGAGCAGGACTTTTCTTATTCCAGCGATACGCTGTATATAGAGGATGCATCGTTGGGCTTGCCGGGCCGGTATCAGGGTGAGAATGCGGCGGTGGCGGTGGCGGCCGCGGAATTGTTACAGGGGCATTTTCCCGCGCTGAATGTGGAGAGCATAGTGCATGGGCTGTCCGGGGCGCGGTGGCCTTGCCGTCTGGAACGGGTTCTGGAAGATCCGCCGGTGGTCATCGATGTGGCGCATAACGTGGCGGGCGCGAGGCGGCTGGCGGAGACTATTGATCGGTGCGTAGTGGTGATGGCGGTGGCTTCGGATAAAGATGCCGCCGGGATGGTGGAGGTGCTTGCGCCGCATTCGGAGCTGATGATTCTTACAGTGTTTGACGGGAAGCGGGCGCTGCCCCTTGAGCAATTGTGTCATGCCGCCGGGGATCATCCTCATGTGACGGCGGGCAATTTGCATGAGGCTATCGCGCTGGGGATGAAACAGGCGAAGCGGGAGGTTCCGCTATTGATTACGGGGTCGATTTATACGGCAGGCGAAGCGCGTCAGTTGTTGATCGAACAGTATGGAGCTGCCCCGCTCGTGTTTTGACCTGCATATCTCACCAACCCGCAATCATGCATGTCATTGCGAGTCCCCCACCCGACGCAGGCGGGGTGAATTACGAAGAAACACCTGAACGCATCCACCCAGTTATCGCTATCGGTATCGCTATCGCAATCGCCATCGGTATCGCTATCGCAATCGCTATCGGTATCGCCATCGGTATCGCAATCGCAATCGCAATCGCTATCGTGTTCCCCATTTTATCTGCTTCACCTTCTTCCACCTTACCTGAATTCTCCCAGGTCTCCCAGTCTTCCCAGTCCTCCCAGTCCTCCCAGATTTCCAACCGGTTTGCATCCCCTGCACCTTGTGTTTCTAAGGAATCCCCCGCCTCCTTCGGCGGCAATTCGCAAAAGAAAGTAAAATGCGAGATTGGGAGGGCGAGGTTTATCCGCCGTAGGAGGGCTCCTGCCGAGCCATCAAAACAAGATGAAGGACTGCAAAAAATTGCAAATAAACATGCTTCTAAAAATTCAAAAGTGCAGTCTGGTTGTAACTTTGCTGTCTTGTCCGTCTCAACGTTTGCTAAGCGCCCCGTAATATTCCCGGTCGAATCGTGCAAGTTCATCGGGGAACCGGCTCCACATGCGGCTCTGTCTCCATAGATACGCATGATTTTTGAGGGCGGCTTCGATATGCGCCGTGGCCGGAACCACGAACTGATACCCTGACTTCCCCGTGGACCCATAATAACACCACATGCCGGCGCTGTTGCTGATCTGATGCCCGCTGATGGTGTACCGAAGGAAGGGTTCGAGATCGGATTCGCCCCGTCCGGATTCTCCCCGCAGACAAAAGTCCGCATACGTGAAAACGAATGGGAGGTACATGTCCACGCTGCCGAACGGGTCCGTGCTCGAATGCAGGTAGAGAATCTTGTCGCCCAACATGGCCCGCGCCTGCCGCATGAACTGGTACCCGGCCCGAAAATCATCGTTCTGCGGACACCACCCGTCGAAATACAGCCCGTCCAGATTGTACTCGTTCAGGACGCGTTTAAACTCGGCAAACAGATCAGGCGCGCTCGAATAGTAAGGGCTGCAATACGTGACCACTTGAAGGCCGAGTTCGTGCGCATCGTCCAACATCCGCTTGAAAGCGTCCGCATCGATGGGTTCATGACGATCCGTTTCCCACGGCTTCGGATGGTCATAATGCCCGCCCGGAGGATCCTCGACCCAAGCCGGCGCATCCTTCCAGATTTCTTCATGCAACGCGAGAATCTGGCAATGCTGCGCGATCTCTTCAAGCGATTTCCGCGACGCGTAGCGTTCCGTAATCTCATTGTCCTTGAGGAGATAATACAAAATGTCATGCGATATCGACTGCGCCAATCGCTTCGGATTCTCGGCACGCGGCGGGCACAGTGACACCCACAATTCGTCCCATCGCGCCAGATGACATCGGATAGACCACGGCGTTTCCTTGTCGAGAAACTCGGTGGGCCGTATCGGGATGCCGAAGAACCCGCACCCGCCGAGATCATCCAGCAACAACCGGTTGCCCCGGAGTTCCCTGCGGTACACCGGCTCAAAGGCCCCTTGGAACGAAAGCTTCATGTTTTGCTGCGGCGCGAAAATCAAAACGGAATCCCCTTGAACGGTGATCCGCAGACCATTGCCTTCGAGCGTGCAGAGGAACGGTGTTTTCTCCCCGATGCGCCACGGAGCGAAATGCGCGTCCAGCGGCAAGCTTAATAGTTCTCGGTCCGCGCCGATGCGTTGCCGCATGCGCAACACATTATCCGCGCCCAATGTTACATCGCTCCCGGGGGTAAGGATACGGAGCATGCCACCTTCGGCGCTTACATCCTCAATGCCCATCCCCATCAGCGCTTCGCTGGACGCTGGATATTCAGCACGCGTATTTGCAGATGCCGCGCCCGGAAGCGCGCACACTAGCGGAATGGACGACATGGCCGCAAGCATGCCCCTCCGTGAAATCGCAGGACCTTCTGTATGGAAACCGTTGGGCTCAATCATGATGACGCTCCTTTCGTGTTCTTTATAAAATGTTAAGCAGCGAGTGCCTCAAATGCATAACGAAGTGCTTGCAGCAACTGCATACCTTTCTGATGTCCAAGAATTGGAAGGGCAGGAGCCCACGGGGATTGCATAAGGCGCTGTAGCAAAGGTCTCATGGTCAGCATAATTTCCGCGGATTCCAACAGGGGCGCCACAGCCGCCCCCCTGAGTTCTTCCATTTTTTCCCATGCCATATTCGCGATAGAAAGCAAAACAGGCCAGTTAATCCATCCAGCGATTTTCTCTCCGCCGGTAAGGAGCGACATCCCGTTGGAACTTATCCGAAACGTCCGCTCGCGGCCAAGCTTGACGGAATGGAGAAATCCCGAACAGGCCAACTCGGTCAATACTTCATGGATCGCCTTTTGTGAATAATATATCTCGCGGGCAATTTCTCTCGGATGACCGGTCTGGTTCATGGTCAGATACGACAACACATCACAACGGGTATTTACCCCGAATAGTGCGCGTAACTTTAAGATATGGCACTGCATCGCATCCGCCGCAAATAATTGTGAGTATCCTCGAAGGACAACCGGGTTCCGATCAAGGCCGTGTGCCAGAAAAATTCCGTCCTTTTCAGTGGAATCAGGAAATGGCCCTCCGTCAGGAAAAAAGAAGAGACTTGACGGTTCTTTTTCTGGAAACGCTGTTTTGGCCAGCAGTTTCCACTTCATCGGATTTTCATGGCGCGACAGCCAATCCGCAATAGCATGCACAACACGTCCCTCGCCAAGTTTCTCTTGCCGTATGATATTTTTCATGCGCTGGACATTCAAAAACCGGCCATTCACGGTGAGCCAATCAAGCACTTCATCAAAAAGCCGTTGATCATAGCGTCCAAGCGAAGAGGTGAATAGCAGAAGCGCTTCGGGGTCAATGACGTGACGAACCGGCGTCTGTTCTTGACCCGCTACGCCCAGCGCGCTCCATTCCCTCCACAGGAAGCGCAGTACCAACTCCAGGTATTCATCCCTAAATTTGCTCAGCGGCGTTTCCATATCCCAGCTTCTCCAGCATCTGTTTCAACAAACCACGAAATTCATTTGATACATCATGGCTAAGCGCCCACCGCGCCGCCTGCGTCAACTCCTCGCGAGTCGGACTCAGGGCCTCCAGATCGCTGATGTGATATCCACCCCGGTCAACCGCCGCATAAAGCTTGAAATGAATCTGGTCAACGCGGTCAATAAACCACACGGTCAAGTGGCTGCCATATTCTCGTGGATGCAGCCTCCCTTGGAATCCAACAGGCAGACCCATCTGAAACAATCCGCCTTCATCCCTGCTCGGACCGTTATTCAACCAGCCATTAGGCAGGTTTAATACCTCGGCCACTTCATTGGCGGCGATGAGTAAATAATCAGGTAAAGGAACGGGCGCGGATAATCTTTGAGTGCTATCCAGAAATGCTACAATGTCCACGTCCATCGTCGCTCGGGATATGAGGCCGGTGGCAATCATGGCCGCGCCGCCACAGACAACCAAACGTACGGGGGGTGCATTATTCCATTCAAGCCGGCTCCCAAGCAATCGGAATACTTGCTCAAGAGAGTGATTGTTTATTTCTTGATACATAACGTTATTCTGCTTGTATTTAGTGGTAATACTATACCATATGCGGGCGCGTTATGCAAGCACTTGAAAAATCTTGTGCAAGAAATTGGTTCTTGCGTAAATCGGTGTTGCGATTGCTGGCATAGGCCATGACAACCCCTTTGAAATGCCCGTTTTACAGTAATTGCTGAGATTATTTGGCAGCGTCCTTTCGGATACTATCAACAAGAGTCTTCCCTTGAATAAATCGAAGGCGCGCAATCCGAATGCCGTCGAGAGTGGGCAAGAGCGATGCAATGTAATACTGTCCATTGTGCAGGATGATTTCCGGCGCGGCGATGGACAGTTGCGCGACGAGACCGCTGTCATCGTCGATGCCGAAGTTAAACGGATTGTGGGAGAAATACACCCAGTTTGTCTGATTTTCACCGTAGTATTGGTTCCGGAAGTAGACGAATGATCCGGGCTGAACCTCAACTACATGCGGGCACTCATTCTGACACGGGCTGCTGCTTTTCATCCTGATACGCCTCAGGCAGCGTGGGTTTATGCGCCACCGTCCACCATGGACCATCAATGATAGGGACGAAGGGTACATCTTCCGGCGAACCGGACATCAGGCAGAGCAGCAAGGTCGTAACCATGAATAATTTCCTTCGTGGTGTCGAATTGGAAGTATTCTAGCCCCGGATGACCCAGGCATCAATATCCGCCCCAAAAAAAGATGAACTATAACACCAAATATCTCGCGAGTTATCCGCATTTGTCCGTATGTCCATCCCATCCATCCCGTCCATAGAGTCCACAGAGTCCACAGAGTCCATAGAGTCCATAGAGTCCATAGAGTCCACAGAGTCCACAGAGTCCAAAGAGTCCAAAGAGTCCACAGAGTCCACAGAGTCCATAGAGTCCATAGAGTCCATAGAGTCCATCCCGTCCATAGAGTCCATCCCGTCCATAGAGTCCATGCTGCCCTTTCCACCCACATAGTGCTCCGAGTCCTATTCCTTATTGAACCCCCATCCATCCCATACTTCTCATTCCGAACCTCTGCTCAAAACAGTGCACGCGCCAAGATGTCACACCTGTGGGCAAATGCTACAATACACCTCTTTGAATCACCCCTGTCATCCAGGAAAATAATAAGGGAATAAACGAATGAATGCCCACAACCGTAGAACCTTTTTAACGCGTGCCGGGACCATTGTGGCCGGTATGAGTGTGCCGGGGTGTATCTTGGGAAGCAGGGTATGTTCGGCGGCAGAGGAAACATCTCCGGAAATCAGGGTTAGCATCCAAAGGCCTGACCATCCTCTAATCAATAGAACCTTCGAGATTGTAAAGGATCGGATTCAGCAGCGGTGTCCGGTAAAGGTGCTCAAGACCGCTACGGATGCCCATATCATTCTAACGGTGGATGAGAACTTGCCCAAGGAGGCGTTTCGCCTCGATCAGGCCAATGCATCCGTAAGAATTGCGGGAGGTTCCCCGCAGGCGTTGCTCTATGGCGCCGGGAAATTTCTCCGGACCAGCCTATATTCCGGCTCATTCCGGCCTTCGCCGTGGCGCGGGACTTCCGCGCCCCAGGGTTTGCTGCGCGGCATGTACTTCGCCTCGCATTTCCACAACTGGTATCACCAGGCCTCGAAAGAGGAAATATCCCGGTATATGGAAGACCTCGCGCTCTGGGGAGTGAATGCGGTCATGGTCATTTTCCCGATGATCAACCTCCAGGACTGGAACGATCCGCAGGCGGAACCCGCCATGGCCATGGTGCGCCAATACGCCCAAACCGCCAAAGAACTCGGGCTCCAGTTCGCCACCGGTGTGAACAACACTATGTTTATCGGCGCGCCGAAGGAAATCCGGGCAACGCCCCTGCCGGATCCAACCCACCGGCGCGGAAACAGCGGACATCCTATCTGCCCGAATATCCCCGAAGGCCACGCCTACCTCATGGAAAATGCGCGCCAGCTTTTTAAACGCTTATCCGATGTTACACTCGACATCGTGGTCTTCTGGCCCTACGACGAAGGCGGATGTGCCTGTGAAAAATGCCGTCCTTGGGGAAGCAATGGCTATTTAACACTGTCGCGTGATCTCGCCCAACTCGGCCGGACCTATTTTCCAAACCTCAAAACCGTCCTCAGCACCTGGATGTTTGATACGCCGCCCGAAGGAGAATGGCAAGGCCTGACCAATTACTTGAAATCCGGCGGGGAATGGATCGACTACATCCTCGCCGATGCCCATGAAGATTTTCCCCGGTATCCCCTGGAAAACGGCGTGCCCGGAAATCGCCCCCTGATCAACTTTCCCGAAATCAGCATGTGGGGCAACTCGCCCTGGGGCGGGTTCGGCGCCAATCCACTGCCTGCCCGGTTCCAGCGCCTATGGGATCAGGTGAAACAGGTGGTGGAAGGCGGGTTTCCTTACAGCGAAGGCATTTACGAGGACATCAACAAGGCCGTGGTCGCACAGTTCTACTGGGACAAAGATCGGTCCGCAAAAGCAACCCTGGAAGAATACATCGCCTACGAATTCGGTTCCGGAGTCACGGAAGACGTTTTAACCATTATCGATCTCCTCGAAAGCGCCGCCAGCCATTCCTACAAAAAAGAACCGGTGGATGCGAATGAAGTGAAACGAGCTTTCCAACTCGCGGAATCGGTCCATGCCCGTCTGCCCGAATGGGCGAAGCAAAACTGGCGCTGGGAAATCCTGCATCTGCGCGCCATACTCGATCACGAGCGATTCATCGGCGGCGGATTGGAAACGCCCGCGGCCGAGGCCGCCATGACGCGCCTGATCGAGATTTACCATTGCCAGATGGAAACAGACGACCCCTATCATCACCGCGTGCGCCCGCCGCTAAAGCGCGCCACCTCCCGTCACGGGGAATATTGATCCACCAGCGTCATTTCCTTTCCGGAGATGATGCGGGAAGCTCGTTTTGGGATGAAATAGCAGGGGCCGGCGCGGATTCCATCTCCTCGCGCGATACTACGGTGTTATTCCGTGCTTCGCCGGAAGTTCCTTCGATAACAACCGGCGCGGCAAGCACGCTGCAAATCCAGTTATTCTGAACAAGATGCGCCCGCCCACCGCCGGATACTTCAACCGCCGCACGGAAATCCTCCGTGCTGGGGGCCATGATGCTAGTGTCGGAAATCACGCATCCCATCCCCCCGACAACATGCACGCCCCGTATCCGGGGATGAATGATCTGGCAATCCGCCACCCGGCAGCGTTGTGGATTGAGCAGTGTCAGCGCGCCCCCGCGTTCCTGAGTCCCAAAGCGGTGCTCGCTGAGGATATTGCTCGTAATGACACAATCAATGCAGTCCTCCAGTAAGACCCCGTCATCATGGGTGGCCGCGTGCATCGATGGCCGCGTGCCAATATTATTTCCATTCAGCACGATGTTCCGGCACTGCGCAAAATGAAGGTTGAGCGTTTTTCCCCCGTAGAGGGTATTGCCTGAAATCGTCGCCCGGCAAACGCGGCACAAGACAATGTTCTTGTCCCGGTCGCCGATGATATTTCCGGAAATGGCGATGGTGCGGGCCGCATACGGCGAATTTTCCAACGCCCCCAAAACAAGTATATTGGCGCCCGCATTCTCCGGACGTGCCTGGAGCGTGTTCCCGGTAATACTGTATTCACTGATAAGGCTGTCGGGCGATTCAAGCACGATCTCGCCGGAGGATTCCTCGCTTCCCGCATTGTACTCGATGTCATTCCCCGTAATCTGCACGTTGTGCACGTCTCCGTTGAATTGACGGATCCCCGCGCGCTTGCTGTAACTGATATGATTTCCAAGAATGTTGATCTGATGAAGATTGCATTCCTCCAGAAACACCCCCGTGTCCAAACAATCGTAAATATGCGAATCCGCGATAATCACGTTTCTGTTGCGTTCAATAAGGTGAATGCCATACCGGCACCGGCGGATCAGCACATTCCGCACGATACACTTCATCGTGCGGATTAACTCGATCCCGTCCGCCTGTTCGTGCGCGCCCAAAATCTCCAAATCGCTGATGATGGGGAACCGCTCCTTCTCCCAGGTGTGTTCCTTCACCGAATCCGGATGGGCCGTTCCCTGATGATCGCCCAGCACCTGTACGGCGGGTCCCGCACAATTCATAATCAGACGCGTGGCCCCGTTGGCGCCACACAGAGACCGGTACCCCTGCCGAGGCAAATCGATTTTGAGCGGCGCGTCGATCAGAAAGGTTCCCGCCGGAATCGCAACCAATCCTTCGCTCTCGTCAATCAACTGTTGCAGCGCCGCCGTGGCCGCCCGCTGGCCATCGGCAAATCCCTGAAGTTCCTTGAGCACCGCATTCTGTCCATAAGCCGCCAACGCCGAAAGCAAACAACTTACTCCAGTCATGAATATCAAAACGCGATGGCATGCCTGCATGGGAAAATCCTCCTTTTAACCGGAGCGGATAAACACGTAAAAAGCTATCCAAAAAACAGAATCTCAATAAATATATCAGCAAGACGACTGTACTGTCATCCCCGGGAAAATATTGCCTCTCGTCCCAAAGAATCGTCATCCCCGCGTAGGGGAGCTTCCAAAAAGTATACTGCTAAAAAAGTGGCCATGATCGGGAGGGCGAGGTTTATCACGCGTCTCGCGTGACTACCGCCAAGCCGCGCGGCAAAACATCCCAATTTGTCATTGCGAGTCCCCACCTCCTTTGGTGGCGATTCGCAGAAGAAAGTAAAATGCGAGGTTGGGAGGGCGAGGCTCCCGCCGAGCCGTCAGAACAACATCAACAAGGTATATTTTGTTTGCGGCTCGGCGGGAGAAACTGTCCGAGGATTCGTAAGCATCCGTTTCAAGGAATGGTGAAACGATTCACCATGCATAGTGGTAAAAAACGATTCATCCCCGCAGGGGATGGACAACTCAGCCCAGGATAAGCGAAGCGCCATCCTGGGTATGCAATGTCACCCCAAACAATACCACTCTGTAAGAGTTCCATAAATTGCTCAGGCGCCGGGCAGGCGAGCCATCATGTCTCAATCGCTCCGCAGAGTGTGTTTTCAACAAAACCGGTTGCCACAGGCGAAAATAGTATGTATGACTCTTTCAGAGTATGCTCCTTGGGGAAATCCTACACACCCAGGATGGCGCTTCGCTTATCCTGGGCTGAGTTGTTAAATCCCTTCGGGATATCTTCGCCTTTCTATGCGGTGTAAAATAATTCTCGGACAGCATCGGGAGTCCTCCTGCGGCGGATAAACCTCGCCCTCCCAGCTCGCATATTACTTTCTGATGCGAATCGCAGCTAACGGTGATCGGGCGCTCCCAATGACAAGGGCAGAGGATGGTTAACGAGAAATCCAGGATTGAGTATGACATTCGCCCTGTTCACATAATAGTTCGTAGTGTGCCATGACCGGCAAGAAAGCGTATGATTGTCGGAAGCCATCAAAAGATGAAAGGAGTCCAAAATGCTCTCTTCTACTTTTCACCGGATAACATGGTGTGCTACGGTGCTCGGAGTATTTGTAATGGTTTGGGGAACGGCCTGCGCAGAAACCCCGGCCTCATTCCAGGCCGGCTGCGCGCGTGAGTGCATCACACCGCCGCTGGGCGTGCAACTCGCAGGCTATTTTCACGAACGGCTGGCCAAATCCGTCTATGACGATCTCTATGCCCGCGCTGTCGTCATAGAAAGCGCCGGGGTGCGGATAGCGCTGGTCTCCTGCGACCTCATCAGCATGACGGAAGAGGTGAGCAAGGCCGCAAAGCAACTCATCGAAACAGAAACGGGCATACCCGCCGCCCACATCATGATCTGCGCCACCCACACGCACACAGGCCCCGAACTGCGTGCCGATGCGGCCGTTCCGCGTGATGAGACGTGGACCGCTGCCCTGCCCCGGCGCATCGCGGACGCCGTGGCCCATGCCGGCGCGGCAAAAGTGCCCGCCACCCTGCGCGCGGGTGCGGCGGAAGTTACGGGCTATTCCTTCAACCGCCTGTTCCGCCTCCACGACGGCAGCGAGGTATTCGGCAAAAAAAGTGAGGGCAAAACAACTCTTGGGCCTGCCGGACCGATTGACCCCGCCCTGCAAACATTATCCGCCGTGGACAAGGACGGCCGTCTCATCGCGCTCTTGGTAAATTTCGCGATGCATCCCGATGTTATCGGCGGCGGCAAAGCCGACTTCATCGCGGCGGATTGGCCAGGCCTGCTGGGAGATACCATTTCAGCGGTCTACGGGGAAAACGTCGTCACCCTCCTCCTGCAAGGCACCTGCGGCGACATCAACCACCGCCCGCACGATCCCACGGCACTGCCCACCAGCGGCCCCGCAAAAGCACACCAGCTTGGACGCGCACTCGCTGGCGCGGCCATCTTGGCCCTTGAACGCGCCGAACCAATGACCGATCCCACACTTGACGCCGTTACAGAAACGCTCGCCATCCCCTATTACACGCGCGATAAAGCCTTTTTCGAGGAACTCAACGCCATCGAGAAAAAAGAAAATCCCACTGCATTCGAGCAGAGCCTTCTCCGACGGGGCAAGGCGTGGCCCTATGACGGAAAAACCGCAGCCGTTCCCGTGCAAGCCCTGCGCATTGGCGAAGTGGGCCTCGTCGCGTTTCCCGCCGAGATTTTTGTGCGGATAGGACTCGAAGTTAAACAATGGTCCGAATCACCACGTACTTTTGTCGTGGAACTGGCCAACGCCCGCGTATCAACCTATGTGCCCGACCCCAGCCAGGCTGAACGCGACGCCTACGGAGAAAAACCTATTCTTTCCCGTTGGCTCGACGCCAATGCCGGCCGCCAGATGGCCGACGCCGCCATCCGGCTGGTGCACCAGCTTTTCACCAAAGCACCCGAACAGCAGCCCTAGAGAGTGCCGCTCTATCGGTTTCACACAAAGTGACAGCAGAAATGATCGAGTTTGCCAAAAGTACTTGTGAAAAACTACGATGGTGTCTATGCCGGTAGAGCCCTGTAACGTGTGTTTCTACAGCGAAGTCCCGAACCGGAATTGATGTACACCCGCCCGGAAGGGCGAATAAGGAGATAAGAGCATGGGGTATCTCAGTCAAGAAGAGCGCGATAATCGTCTTGCCAGCGTTAAGGCAATTATGAATGCCAAAAACCTGGACTTGGCCCTCGTCTATTACGACGAATTCAACATCGGCAACGGCTGGTATCTCACGGGCTGGTGTCCCCAGTTCGAGAGTGGCGCGGTGTTAATCCTGAAAGATGGCAGCGCCATGTTGCTTGGCGGGCCGGAAAGCGAACCCTTCGCCAAACTCGACAGCGCCATCACCGAAACCCGGAACTTCCCGGTGTTCATGGTCCCGGACGAAGAATATCCGAACGCAACCATCACCGATTTCCCCTCGCTCTTCGCGGAACTCAAATCGCGGGAAGGCACTATCCAGCGCGCGGGTCTCGTGGGAGGCGGTCGCATGCCCGCCGACTGCTTCCGGCAGATCACCGAAGGCTTCAAGGGCGTGGAACTCGTGGATATTACCGAAGATTTCGTCTCGCTGCGATACAACAAGTCGGATTGGGAACGGCAGCAAATTCGCGCGGCCTTCGGCCTTGCGGATCAGTGTTATGACGCCATGTTGAACGCGATTACGCCCGGAGCCATGGAAATCGAAGTGGCGGCGGCGGGCGAATACGCGGCCCGGAGCCGTGGCGCCACGGGATTCGGATTCAGCGCCATCGTGGGCTCCGGCCCCCGCGCAAACGCCGTCGTGCCGACGGCCACCACAAAACGTCTCAATGCCGGCGAACTGGTCATGATCGGCATCGCCCCGAAAGTCCAGGGATATGCCGGGGTCGTAGGCCATACCCTCCCCGTCTCAGGCGAGTACACCGCCTCGCAGAAAGAGCTTCTGCATCACCTCAAAGAAGTCTTCCGCCTGACCAAAGCACAAATGCTCCCTGGCCGCAAGGGATGCGAAATCGATGCGCCAGGCCGCGCCTACTACGAGAAAAACGGCCTGCTCAAATACCTCGTATGCCCCTTCGCACACACCATCGGACTGCATGAAGCCGAAGCCCCCTTTTGGGGTCCCAACAGCCAGGACATCGTGAAACCGGGCATGGCGGTATGTATTGACGTGAGCTTCTTTGGCCATCCCGAGTGGAACGGCGCACGCATCGAAACCGGATACGAAATCACCGATCACGGCCCCGTCCCCTTCAGCCCCAAAATGGACAAAGTGCTTACGGAATAAGAGGCCTCTGCCCACATTCAGAATCGTCACCCTAATGAGAAAAGGAAGCGATCCGCAGTCTTGAAACTTTTTGATCCGCTTCGCTTCAATTCATTCTCATTTCGCGACTGGTTCACCCATCACCAGATAAAGGGATCCACGGGGGTCGATTCTATCTGTTCCCTGTTCTTATCCCAGAACCTGCGGAGCGAAGCGCCAAAGATATATGCCTCATTTTTCATAATTGATCGGAAGAGGGGATGCCCTATCCGCATCTTGATATACGCTTCCCAATCTTCTATCTCAACCAAGGCAGGCAGTTTCATGAAGGACCACCATCCTCCCGTTGTCCTCGATGAAATGGATAATATTTCATCAAAGATGTTCAACTGACTGTACACAAGAGATTTGGCCTTGAAGAAAATGTCTTCGTCCAAAATGGTTTCCTTGCGAAAATACTGTTCATCCTCTGCACAGGTCTTGGAAAGGTACTTTTGAATATCAGGATTGTCCATTATTATCTTGTCAATTTCCAGCAGCCGTTCCACCATGGCCCCAGTGCGCTCAACGGATTGCGCTATGCGGTCACGCACAAAGCTAGTCATTACCCACCCCGCACTTACAAGAGCAACGATCATTGTCCAGTAGAGCGACGCTTCTTCCATATTGCTAAACCTCATGCGTTGATTTATCGGCCATCGCCAAACACACACTCACTGCGCGGAAATGATTATATGGCGAACGTTACCCCTCGTCAAGGAGTTTCGTTTGCCACTGATATTCATGCAAGGCTTATATAAAACGTGTTCCAATCTTTATAAAATTACTGTAGCTGTGGAATAAATTCATGCCTTATCTGCCCGGAATTCGGACCAGAAAACGATGATCAGTGGCGAATGGTTTCTCTGGAAGCGTATTATACGTTTCGCGTTGAAATCGTTTGGGCATTGCCCGATCTGACACATAGGATGAAACGAGGAAGTGAACATGATGAACCGGCGGAGGTTTTTGGGGATTGCAGGCGCAGGGTTGTTAAGTCTTGGCGCAGGCGGGAGAGCCAATGAAAAAAAAGATCGATTCCGCACCATTTCGTACAATGTTCTAGCCTTTCGCGGGTATCCCAATAATCGGAAAACCCAGACGCGGATAAAGGAAAAGTACGAACAACATCCCGTAATGACAGCCAACGCCTTGGTCAAGTTCTCACCTGACATTGTGACGCTGCAAGAGGCTCCACCCGAAGACCGCGTGGCGCAATTCGCCAAAACCCTGGAAATGCCGTATGCCTATTTCCCCGGTGGTTGGGAAGGGGACACGTTATACCCGGGTGGATTTCCAGGGGCGATTGTTACACGTTTCAAGATTGAGGAATCTACAAATCGGCCATCGGCCGGTGCGCCCCACGATAAGGAATTGTTTACCCGGCACTTGGGCTATGCGAAACTTGCGGCGCCGTTTGGAACCTTGCATGTGGTGAGTGCCCATTTTCACCCCATGGAACGCGAAATACGCATGCGCGAAGCCGCCGCCATCATTGAATTTGTAGCACAGTTGCGCGGGAGCGGTCCGGTGCTATTCCAGGGCGATCTGAATCACCGCCCCGAAGATCCCGAATACGCGCTGTGGGGCAAAGCGGGCTTGGTCGACATCGGGAAGGCAATGGGAATAGGCGATAAACCAACGGTTCCGAGTGTGCGCCCTAGAAACCGCATCGATTACATCTGGGCAACGCCGGAGCTGGCCAAAAGAGCCCAACGCGCCGAAGTGCTGGACAAAACGCCGTTCATCCCCGAACCGGACGATCCCGCCTCCTATGCGCTGAGCGATCACCTGCCGGTGATGGCCGAATTTCTAATGGCGGGGTAAGAGAAGTCTCTATTCAAACGCCGGGCGGACGTTGATGGGTATCGCCAACACGTTCCATCCACTCCTTCATGTAGCCACGCAGCCTCTGGAGTATTGCCTGGTTCGCCTCGGCATTGGCAACGTTCACCATCTCAAAAGGATCTGCCTCCTCGTCGAAAAGCGCCTCGTCATTCACATCCGTCAGGACATACTTCCATTGCTCCGTGCGCACCATGCGGTGCCCCATGCCTTTCTTACCGCCAACGCCTACGCACTCGCTGACGGCATACGTGCGCAACGGCTTCATAGGCTCTTCGAGAAGTGGCAGCAGCGACATCCCCGGCAGCCCCGCCGGGATAGGTGCGCCCGCAAGATCAAGCAGGGTCGGGAACAAATCCAGGGACGAAACAAGATGCTTATTCCGAATGCCTGTTTTCTTTAGCATTGGCCAATGGAGCAGCATCGGCACGCAGACCGACTCTTCGTGCATCGTGATTTTGTTTCCAAGACCGTGATTGCCCAGATGGTACCCGTTATCCGAGAGGTAGATGAACACCGTATTTTCATAAAGCCCCGCGTCTTTAATCTGCCCCATCAATTTCCCAAGTTGGTGATCCAGCCTTGATATAACCGCATAATACGCGCGTGTGAATTCCTTGATCTGCTCCCGGCTGCGGGGCGGCCCGGCAGGAAGTTCCTTGAAATTATTCCTGAAATCCGAGTCGCGATAATAGCGCTCACCCGGCAACCCTTGATTAAAAATACTATCGGGCGGCGGCGTCTCGAGAAAATTCGGATCCACCGGTATCTCGGTGTCCCGATAGAGATCAAGCCACTCATCAGGCGGCCTTAACGGGACATGCGGCTGCCGTGGCGCCATCCAGAGAAGAAACGGCGTCGGGTTGTCTTTCCGCTTCTCAATGAACCGCGCCGCAAAATCAAAGGTTTGATCATCCGTAGGATCCTTCAACTCTTCCCCCTCGGCGAAACCATACTCCCGGGGCGGCCCTAAATGAGATTTGCCACAGAACGCGGTATCGTATCCCGCCTTCGCCAAAAGCTGGGCCAGGGTCGGAAGGCGTTTCTGCTCCACAACATTCTCGCGAAAGCCGCTCCCATCAAGAGCAATAGCCCCGTGTTGCTGAGGAAAGAGCCCCGTTAAAAGGCTTGCACGGCTCGACGCGCATATCGGCGTGGCGATATACGCATGATCGAAAATAACGCCCTCGCGCCCCAGGCGATCCAGCGTGGGCGTCTTGACCGCGGCATTGTTATACCCCACGCTCCGATAGTTATGGTCGTCACTAAGCACCACGGCTATATTGGGGCGTCTCGCTTTTCCGGATTGACCAACGGCAACAGACGCCGACAAAGCAAGGCCCCCTAATACGGTTGACCGCAAGAACTCCCCTCGCGTGAACTCATTCTTTGCCATAGCGGTTCCTCCGAAATCAACGGCAAAAACCTGTTTTCGAAATCTTACCACTCGCCTGCGGCCTCTTCCACTCAACCCGCCACTGCTACGAAAGCAACCGTGATCGGGAGGGCATAGTAGCGCCCAATTCCAATTGGGCGTCAGGCCCGCTTTACGCCGCGCATACGGAGAGAGCACAGTAGCGCCTCAGCCTCAACGATTTATAGGTCCTATAGGTCCTATACGTCCTATAGTCATTGTCCGCTGCCCGCCGCCCGCTTCTTACACTCCCGGACAAAATCCGTCTTCACCCTCTTCACACGGATGATAACCGCCCGAATTGAAAAACTGGATCACCCGCAACAATTCTGAAAGGTTTATCTGCCAATCCTGAAGATTGTAATCGCTGTCATGAGCGGTACACGTTTGATCGCCGGGACCGGGGGCATAGCCTTCTTCACCGGCAGGATCACAGTGATAACCGCCCGAATTGAAAAACTGGATCACCCGCAGCAGTTCAGAGAGGCTGATCTGCCCATCTCCGTTTTGGTCGGCGGTGTGGGTGAAAATTTCACCCTCCTCCGGCGAACCTTCGGGTTGTCCTTCCACTACTCCCTCAATACTTCCTTCAACTGGGCCTTCTGCTTCACCTTCCCATATGCCTTCCTCCTGACCCTCCACGCCGCCTTCAATCATCCCCTCTTCTAGACCTTCCAATTCACCCTCGATCTCTTCACCGTCACCGCCACCTTCTCCTTCGCCCTCTCCACCTTCTCCCTCGCCTTCTGCACCTTCTCCTTCACCTTCTGCACCTTCACCTTCGCCTTCGCCTTCTGCACCTTCTCCTTCGCCTTCTCCTCCTTCTCCTTCACCTTCGCCGGGGCATGGTTCCAACGCACTCAAGTCGGATTCTACAAAATCAACCGGGACGCCAAGACCTTCCGACACGCCCGCCAGCCCATCGCCGGTATCAACGCGTAAATAGGTTATGCGGATGTTGCCGTTGAAAAACATCTCGATCTGGAATTGATTGATATCGTCGAGGCCGTGCTGTGGCACAGCACTCCAGGTAAAGGCCACCCGATCCGCAAGTTGCTTCCACGAAACGGCCCCGCCTTGCGTCGGATCTAAATCGTCAAAAAAGGCGGACACCTGGGGCATAGCAAAGTGGTTCTCCAGGCTTTCCAAATACGTTTCGTTGGGACCCGTAAAGGTGAGATAACCGTTGCTGCCCACATAGACATCCCCATAACTTTGGCCAAACAGTGAAACCGTGGCACTGTCATTCAATGTAATTTGGGCCGAACCATCGTCGCCTAGAAATATCGGGGTTCCCCCTTCCGGCAGAGTGGGATACGTGAGGTGCGTTTCGATACATGCGCTGTAGAAACTGCCCGAACCGTCTGGCGTTAAAAGAATCCCTGTATTGCTCAAATCAAAATCCCCTTCAAACAACTCCGTAAAATAATTCTCCCCCTCACCTTCCCCTTCACCCCCGCCTTCCCCCTCGCCCTCGCTTCCGCCCTCACCCTCACTGGGCACATACACTGGAATATAGGTGACGTTGCCCAGCGATGGGTCATCTTCCTGATCCCAAATTACGATATCCGGATCGGCATTGCTCCACGAATTGTTTTTCGCAAAAATATCTGCGGTGCAGTCTTCGTCTGACAATTTCACATCATATTCGGCAGACCCCGTGAAGATATTGGCGCCGATGCCTCCAAAACTTCCCCCGCCGAGATCGATAGCCTCATACGTCATTCCTTGTAGAGCGATAGCCCCAATCTCACAGTTTTCAAAACGGTTGTTTTCCACTACAACGCGATTGGTGTCCTCCAGGCTGCCATTGGCGACAACGCCCCACGGAAGACCCGAAAATGTGTTGCCGGAAATTTCCACGTCATTGTTAGGCCCGCTAACGCCAATCCCATTGTGATTCAACCCCCCTGCGGCCTCTCCTGGCAAACGGTAGAAGATGCTGTCAGTCACATTAAGAACGGCGTCATGAAATACGCGTATGCAGTTGCCCCACGTTAACTTCGAGGCGCGTATTATTGACGACCGAACTTGAACTGCGCACGGCCCCGCGGCATCCCATTGCGTGTCAATGGTGTGGTCTATCCACCCCAGTTCTTGCCTGAGGCCTTCAAAATCACCCGTGGAGGCGTCAATATTAAATCCAATATCACATTGGATCGGATAATTGGTCCGCGTGCACAAAAAAACATCTTTAACATGAAGCGTACTGCGGGTAACCCAGGCCATGTAATTGCGGAACTGATTGATAACGACATTCTCAAGCCGCAATGTCGCATCGCTTGCCGCGATGCCACGCGCCGAGTCACTCCAAAATTGATCACCGACGGGATAGCCCCCATTGATCTCAATACCCGTGATTTCAACCTCGCAGGGGCCCGTTATGGTCATAAGGGGGGTATCATCAAGTGTGTTGTAATAAAGGATACAGGACTCCATGCCGGCGCCTGTGATGGTAACTGACTTATTGATACTCAGCCGTTCATTGTAAGTATTGGCCGCAACGGATATTTCGTCAGTGGCCTCGGCCGCGTCTATGGCCCCCTGGATCGTGCTGTAGTCACCGGGAACATTGATCACTGCTGAGGAAGCCGAACCGGCCCAAAGGACCAACCCTAGGCTCCAAGAGAGCAGGGTCACCCTGCTCAACAGCATCCGTAAGGATTCACCCTCCATAAAACCTCCTCTCCTCATTTTCCCTGAAGCGCTTCGGAGGACCCCAATATCCTCCTAACCACTCTATATGACCTTGAATTTCTCAATTTTATCAGAATGGACGCACCGCGTCAAATGCCAGCACTCCCAGGAATAGCCTGAAACGGAGCACCTCGGTCCGGGAGTCAAAGCAACGCTGTTGCACGCAATTTGTTGCGGAAAACAGATGCAACAAAGAGATGAAGGGTTTACAATGTAAGGGTATACAAGTACAGGAGAGGTTGGGCAATGACTAAACATCATATTAACA